>Ga0209349_1000789_pt1 | contig 15856 bp, 25 predicted proteins | sample ETNvirnome_2_130_FD_184067 | JGI IMG/M metagenome (GOLD analysis project Ga0209349, IMG submission 184067) | Marine viral communities from the Pacific Ocean - ETNP_2_130 (SPAdes) (version 2) | ecosystem: Environmental > Aquatic > Marine > Oceanic | place: Pacific Ocean | collected 2013-06-22
GTGGAAATAATTGGGGAAGCGGGGGATTTCTACAGACTTAATTTTCCCGGTTATACAGCCGCTTATGGGTTGAAATCAAAGATACAACTTATTACTTCATTGCTGCCAGCCGGGGCCGGGGCTGGAACATCAGCGGGTAAGTTAGCGGCCCTGAGTACAGCAGCATATTTTCTATTACGTTAAAGGGGGATTAAATGGCTAGGAAGAAACGCAAAAGCGGAAAGAAGGCAACTATTCGATACTGTAAAAAATACAATACATCAGGCGGCAAGCGGAAATGCCGTATTTATGGACGGCGCGAAATGACAGCCAAACAACGTAAATATTTTTCCTAAGGGGGGAACAATGGCACTAATCAGTAAATCAACACAAAACGACATTACCCAAGCGGCGTCAACGGCGCTGGCAATGGGCTTTAGTGAATCGCTAACCAATTACCTTGCGGGTATGGGCGGGCTTTCGTCCGTTCTCAATACCAAGCTGAATAAGGATCTGTTTCAAGTAGGTATTGGCGCATTGGTATTGACATCTGCCAAAGCTGGCGGCGTGCGTGGAATTGCCAGAAAAGCAGCTATCGCCACTGGGACGGGAATGATTGCTAGCGGTACTTACTCGCTCTTGTCTGGGATCACTTCCAACATTCTACAATCAGGCTTGAACACAGGTTTACTTAGTGGTCTAGGTTCCTACGAAGGCCCAGCCATATCAGCAGCGAACCGGGCGGGACTCAATGGGCTACGCGGTGTTGGTGGCGGTTTAGGGCGGTCAATGCTTAATCCAATGATTTAATAAAAAGGGTCAAGGCTGCAACCCTGACCCCGTGAAAAACAAACAACATATATATATAGGAGTAATTATAACATGGCTGATGTAATTGCACGCGGTAGTGATTCTTTGAATCTAGGTATAGATAATACTAGCTGGTGGCCTTACTGGGACAGAGACAGTCTCAGCATTTCATCTAACACCATTAGCGTAGGGCAAGCAGATTTCTTCACCCAGACAAACACCAAAACGGCTATACAAACCAACTGGCCTACTAACGGGGTACTACCAAAAGGGTTCTCAGCGACTATTTTCCGCGTCAGGATTGCAATAGTAGCCGCTGCCGGGGTAGACGTCACAACGCTAGAAGAAAATGATGTCATAGACGTGGCGAACGGGTGCGTGTTTGAATTATATAAGAATGTAACCGATTTAAGGTGCCAGGCAGTCGTAGCCTCACTCGCCGATCCGATGAGCGGCATCTATACATCCAGCGCCACAACTTCCCAGATGACACAACCGGGAAGCGTAGGCTTGGGAACGTTGCCGGACTTTGGACAGATTGAAGTCAATTCTGAGGAAGCCATTAGCGCCCGAATCCACGTGCCGACGGCGATAACCACAACCACCTCAAGTCTGACCTCAATCACTTTCCAAGTCACATTAGACACTAAGCGGTGGAAATCGGTTAGCTAAGGGGGTTCAAGATGAATGATGGACGTATGCCTTACTGGCTAAGGCAGGGTTTGAGTAGCACCCTAGCATACGGTAGTAATATAGACATGACTAGTGTACGCAACGGGACAGGAAATCCCCTTTATATCGTAAAGTTAGGATGGGTGGTTAATGATGCTAATGCAGACTTCAAGCTCAGGGTAGCTACAAATTTGGTCAATGCCTATCAGTCAAGTGGGTTTAGTCTGATATCCGTAACCGACAATTATGACAGTGCGGGATTTGGTGGCACTATAACACTACCCGCGCCGATCCTGTTGGGGCCAAACCAAGAATTGCAAGTCAATGCTGAAAACTTTAATACTGATAAAAGTACTACAAGTTTTCTGGAACTGACTTGGTCTGGATACTTGGTTTCAGATTCCTAGATGTATTATTTAATTGCTGGAATTGTTCTGCTGGTTTGGTTGGACAAGCGGGTACAGGCAAAACCCCCGCCGCCGAATTCAGCAGAGCAAAAGGCAATTAATCGGGTCTTAGGGTATTGGGATGTAATTCAAACAGCAGCCACTAACGCGGGAATCAATCCGCAACTGCTGGCGGCCTTAGTCTATGTTGAATCTAAAGGCATGGTTAGTGCTAAACGTGTGGAACCTGACGGGCGGACAAGTTACGGACTAACGCAGATCCTGTGCAGCACAGCGCAAGATATGGGCTTCAAGGGAACGTGTGGGGACTTGTTTGGCCCGGCTGTCAATCTGGCATGGGGTGCAAAGTACCTAAAATCACGGATTAACCTTTATGGGCTGGATCTAGGGATCTTGTCATATAACACGGGCAGCCCCCAGCATGACCAGGGGGGCAAGCTGTACGATCCTAATCAATATATAAGGAAGGTTAAAGCGGCTTTTAATCATTTTGGTACTGCTGGATAAAGATACATACTTCTATTACGAAAACGAAATCATACCGCGCAGCCCGCAAGGGATACCCGCTAGCTTTGTTCTTAAACTTGATCAAGACGGGCAACAGCTTTGGGGCTCAGGGCGAAACGGGCGATTATTGGAACCTCACCAACATGACGGGTTCTGGGGCTGGAAAGTAAAAAGCGTAGGCTTAGAAGAATTTAACTGCTGTGATTGACATTAGGGGGCGAAATGGCAGAAAGACGGATTAAGAGAACGATATTCTATAGCGGTAGCGTGGGGGCTTCAACCGGGAACGTTATATCTTCCAATATCTTCACGCATCAATTTGAGATTCAAAAAGTACACTGTAACTTTGTGCAAGGAACGGATAACACTTTAAAAATCTATGTCATATCAACCGATAACAGCACCAGCACAGGCACAAGCCGAGTCACTACGCCCGGGTTTAATGTTTTCTCTGGCGGGAACCTATCTAGTTCAGAACCTTATATGATTGGTGATGGGTATATCGCGCTGCACACTTACTTCATTGTGCCGGAAAACAATTATCTGATGGTACTGGGCATAAATTCAGACACAAGCGCCCATACCCTTGAGGTTCGCGTGGAAGGGGAAGAAATCCTATGACAAATATACTCAACTTACTACCTACTATTATCAGCGGGACCGAGAATCCCCTGACCACGATTTCAAAATCAGTTGGAATTACCGGGACATTCGACACGGGCGCGAATTTGGACGTTGATACCTCGGCTGAAGTTTTAACCAGTACAGATTTTGACACAACCCAAGGGGTCATAATTACCGCTGACTCGGATAACTCAGGAACCGTATTTATCGGAAACAGTGATGTCGATGCCGGGTCAACGGATGCTACCAGCGGAATTCCAATCACGGCGGGCGAGTCAATTTTCTTCAGTGCCAGTAATCCGAATGTTATCTATGTCATAGGCTCAGCAGTAAACCAAAAAGTATACTGGCTAGCGGTGTAAATTATGTCAATGAAATTCCTTAAGACCGTAGCGGGTGCAGCGGTTTCGTCTTTATGGGAAAAAGTCTCAGGCAATGTTGTTGTCAAGGATACCAGCGCCAATGTAGGGATTGGGACTGATGACCCGGACGACAGCCGCCTTTACATAACTCAAGACTCTGCAAGTAACCCCGTCTTAACCTTGCTTGATACTGATGCAATTGCTTATGATTTCGTTTTCCCGGATACAAACACCCTAAAAATAACGTGTGCAGGTGGGGCAGATAGAACTTTTGAGTTAAACAACTCAGCCGGGGGTGTTTTCAACCTAAAAACTGACGGCAACCTAGTCATCGGCACAGCGGGAAAGGGCATCGATTTCAGTGCGCAGACCCCGGCGGCTGGCATGACGGCTGAATTGCTAGATCATTATGAATGCGGGACGTTTACACCTGTAATAGCCGACGCTTCAACTGGCGGTAATACAGGAAGTGGCACAGTAGTTGGGCTTTACACCAGAATCGGGCGGGTGGTAAATTTCAGCATGAGCCTTTCCCTTATTAACACATCTGGAATGACCGCAGGGAATGTCATTTATTTTAGGGGGCTGCCTTTTACAGCCAGCAGTAGTGTAAACGGGTTTCCCCAATCTGCACTTATACATACTGTTACTTTTTCTGATGATTACGTGGTGGGACGTGTTAACGGTAATGACACGCTTATCATACTACAAGAAATGGACAGTGGGGCCGTATGGGGATCCTTAACAGTAGCGGCAATATCTTCAGGCGCTTCTTATATATATGTACAGGGCAGTTATCCAATATAAAGGAGAATTAAAATGGCATTAATCGAAACACAAGAATATCAAACTGAAGTTTTACCGATATCAAGCTATCACCAAGTACAGGTTCGCGTGTCAAACCTGATTGTAGACGACAAAACCGACGAAGTTAAAGCCGTTACATATCACCGTTATGTCTTAGCACCTGATGCAGATCTAACAGGGCAGCCCGCCGAGGTTAGACGCGTGGCTAACGCAGCATGGACTAAATCAGTTAAGGATAAATACGCAGCCTTTCAAGCGGAACAGGCAGCCGAAGAAACGCCCGGCGAATGATTACCAAGACCAGCTTAAGCCCATTTAAGAAACTGGGCAGCGATATTGTTACCCGCACCGCCACAACCAAGCTAGGAATCAATGTCGATGATCCCATTGGCACGCTTGATATTGATACAGGATCAGGCGGCTTCACCGTCACAGAAACCACGCTAGCGGATGACGCACAAGTCAGCCTAGATGATATCTTGCCCGGACAAACGGGGTTATGCTGGCTAAACGGAACCAATGCCAGCGCTACACGGTATGTCAGTTGTTGTTTTGCTATGGAAGGCGATAATGATAACCTGACCGAAGCCTTCGACACGCCCGGGACTTTGGAACTGGGGTCACTGGTCACCAATCGTATTTGTGTTATTGCTGACGGCGACGGGACATACACCATGACCAACAAACTAAACGAAGAAGTCACATTAGCTGTTATGTATCTTGGATCGGATTAATGGCAACCGAACAACTAAGAGAAAAGAAAATCATCTTTCATCCTGACTCGGGCAAAGTCACCTTGTTAAAAGATAGGATTTTTACTGATGATCAAGGGACAATCTTAGCCCACCGCACCAATATAGCCGAAACCTTGAACCGTGATCAGGTAGACCGCTTGGAATTTTTCGGTAAATACAAACCGCTTATAATCCAGTTCTGGGAATTAATGGCAGCCGCTAACCCGGAACCAGTAAACAAGATATATAAGATAACCAAATACACAAAGAACGGCGGCATCCTAGGCAACCTCAACGGTAATGGGTCAACTTATGTATATGCCGATTTTGCATCGGGCGAACTGGCTAACGGCGATAGCGTCACCATTACAGGCTCAGATGAACCCGCTTATAATTCAACATGGACTATACAGAAGACCCATGCCGGGTACGGACGTTTTGCTATTCCCTTGAAGTTCTTGTCAAATCCCACGAATAAGGGCAGTTTCACCATTAATTAACGATGTCTTACCGAAAAGACGTCAAGGAACACCTCACCGAAAAAGACCACACCAACAAAAAGACCATGACAACCTTCAGCCTTGCCAGCAGCGCAACCGTTATGGGCGGGGCAGCCTTTGATTTCTTGGAATTGGTTAGCGAGGAAGTGCTTAGCTATGCCGGGGTAGGATTATTCGGTACGGTGGGATTCTTGGCTATGCGGATTTTCATCAGTGCAGAGAAAGACAGCTTAAGGATTGATTAGGCCTTGTATTTAAGTTTAGACTTAAATACATATATTTAACTCACGACTTAAATACAGAAAAGGGCCGAAATCGTGGTGTTTTACTTTATATGTATTAAACATTGTATCTTAAGTACAAGACCAGATGATTAATTCGCGCGTCAAGCCTAGCAATTTTTTGTTTTCTTTAGCCCACTCAGCTTGTGTGCCATTATATTGCTCGGTGGAGTAAGGGCACGATATGCGGGCTTTCAAGTCTAAATTGACAGCACAACATAAATCAATCACATGGTCAGCGGTGGGCTTATTATCTACACCGGCGTACATTGTAGGCTGAATCAATAAAGCAATAGCCCCTTTAGATTGTTTTTGCCCTATACCTTCCACCACTTTAACCAAATTATCAGTAAAATCCTCCAAGCTCATATTGGCTAAATCTTCGGCATCTTGCGAATACTTATTAAACGCTTGCCGCCAGTAAGGCGGATCAAGATAAGTTAAGGAAACATCATTCCACCTATTACCTAAATCAGGCAAGGACTCCACTGCATCCAAACGCCGTATCTGATCGGCCCGGGCTGGTATGGGTTTACGGTCTGAGACATAATACCGCCGTAAACGTTTTAAGCAAACATCTATGGTAGAACCGCCACCGGCAAAAGGATCAACCACTATGTCCAGAGGGTTTGTATACAGATAAAGAAGGTTATCAATAATTCGCTGCTCAGAATTACCAAAATGCTGCACATTATTAGACAGCTTGGAAAAATTCCAGATATTATAGAGCGGTGGAGTAAAATCTTGATCTTTGTCAAAAGCTAGACTTTTAGCCAAATCGGCAACACTTCCGTTTTGGCTAAAACTTTCAATCATGCGTGAGATTGTTTTTTGTGGAATATTAAGAATATCGGATATTTCCTGCTGTGTATGACACGAGATATACAAATCAAAGACTTGCTGCTTCTGCTGCTGGCGTACCTGTTTATCAATGTCGGACAAGTAACCCCTAACAGTTCTGGCAGATACCGATAAATCAACGGCTATTTCATCCTTAGTTAAGCCGGTGGCGCTGGCGTACAATCTAACGGCTGCCGATTTCTTGTCCTTTTCGTTTAACTGCCAGCCGTGTTTACTGTTGGCTTGTATGGCTAGGCGCAACAATTCCACCTCACTAACCGTCTGAGTGATAATAACGGGTATGTCTTGCACTTCATTGGTCTTGTAAGCCGTCCAGCGGTGGAAGCCGTCTATCAGTTCATCATGTTGGTTTATCTCAATGGGCGGCAATAACTCCAAGTCTTGGGCGTATTTCTGCACCAAAGCCGGGTCATGTTTAAAACGTGGGTATAAATCATCACGGAATTTAATCTTATCTACTTGCCTTGTTTCCATTTTCGCTTCCTTCAACTAGCATTTGCGCTAAATAATCAGATATTTGTATAGGGTTTTCTTTTATATTCTGGTAAAAGCTAACAGCATCACTTTTTGTCATGTAGCGTTGCCTTTTATGGTCTTTGGTTTTCCGGTAGCCATAATCACTCATTAACCGCCAGAAGAATTGACGGTAACTTTCCAAACCTATTAATAACCGTGAATCGTGCCATTCCACCGGCACAAAATAATTGTTATTCATGTGTGAATGCGAATTATCCCTTACCCTTACCTGTTGACAAGCTATCTCAATTAAGTCTTGACCGGTAATACAGTAAGCGGCATTCTGGAAGTGATTAATCTTGACATAAGCACTGGGTATGTTGCGCTGTTCAGCGATTAGGATTTTCTTTAACTTCTTTAATACAAATGTGGCTTCGGCCCAATGCTTAGGTCTTTCATGATCCATAGGCCAACTACCGGCGTTAGTGCCTTCCACCTCTACAGCTAAAGGACGGTCAGGATCAAGCGATAATAAATCAATACCGTAAATATTAGCGTTCTTGCTTAACGGTATGCCGGTTTCACGGTAAACCTTATCAGCAACAAACAACTCATCACGGGCGCTAATGCCTTCAAAAGCGTTATGCGTATTATAATCATCAACAGGAATACCTACGCTATATCTACTGGTAAAAGCTGGGTCACCGTTATTCTCATGTTCAGCTTCCAAGATTTTCTTTATTTTCTTGTGGGCTTCACCATCATAACCATATAAGAAAGGCTCTTTTTTTTCTCTCATGGAAACCCCTTTCCCTTTATTACCGTTCTGTTCCGTATGAATAAAAAATATTTCAATGTTGCAGAAGTTGCAACAAACCTCGACATCAGTGACCGCGCAGTACGCCAACGCATCAAGGCTCGGACAATCCAAGCGGAAAAAGTCGGTAATGCGTGGCGCATCCCTTCCGAACAATTCCGCGAGGATACCGAACCAAGCGACGAAACCCATGATATGATTGAGTTTCTCAAGTCGGAACTAGCGGAAAAGAATAGACACATTGCGGAACTGACTAAGACATTGCAGCAGCAACAGACACTATTACTGATTAGCGAAGATAAGCAGCGGTCATGGTTTAGCCGATTATTAGCACGCATAAAAAGCCCAAACTATAATTATAGCGGTTAGCCATAACGCGATTAAGTACAGGCAGCCGCCGAATATGGTGGAAACATTAACGGGGCGCATTGGCTTTCCTGATCAATCGTTCTTGAATCATGGCAATTTGATTCTTGACATTCACCCTGTCAAACCCCGCTACAGTGGTATCAGGTTTGGGGGGGTCTGGGTCTGGTTTGGTCTGGTCTGGTTGTTTGATTCGGCCTATAGTTGCGCGTGTTTTGCGTTTAAGCTGTTTCGAGTGTTCATCTGCGTCTAGCCTTTCCTGATGCCCTTTAATCAACATCCAAAACGGCCCTTCTTTTTTTCTTGCGGCGTCAAATAGTTTGGGTAGGTGGGCTATTCGGTCAATATCAACGTTTTTGATAGCATCAACTAGCGTGTCTATCGGGTTATCAGTTGGTATCTGGTCAAGTATTTTCTCGATTTCCCGGTCTGGCGGGACGTAGGAATTGGATTTGCTGATTAATGCTTGCTTTACCTTGATTAATTTTCCTTCCCCTTCCTTGGCCCCTAACTTGCTATTAGTTATACTAACTGTATTAGGGGGGTTAGTTATATTATTTAATCTTATATTACTTATGTCGGTATTTTTTACCGAGGGTCTCGGTAATATTTCCCTAGCCTGCGTTTCAATCTTGTAGACCCGTTTTTGGGTGTTCTTAGAAGTGATAAAACCCGCCGCTTCCAATTCCTTGATATACTTGCGTAGGCTTTTTTCTGTGACGTTCACTTTTTCGGCTAACGTTGCCTGTGCGATTTGGATAGTCCAACCGTTTAACTGGTTACCGTCTTTGTAACGGTCAAGGTAGAAGTACGTCTTGAAGGCGTAACCTGTTAAAGCTATCGTCCTTGGGTCATCTAGCCAATCATAATCAATAGATAGATAGAAACTTAGTTTCTTTGCTGTAGCTTGCATTTACTCACCTCTTAAATTATTTAAAATTGATTGCCAGTTAAGGTTTGTTGAGACTGACCACTTGCCGAAATACTTTTCCATCAGCCAGCTATCTAGTTCTAGAAGCCGCTTCTGTTTTTCAAATTTGTCCACCGTCATTAATTCCAATTCGTCAATTAGGAACTCGATCAGCCCGGAGCGGCTAACGTTTAACTGATCGCTGAACCGTTTCAATTTGGCCCGGGCTGTGTCGGTTAAGTAGATTGACTGATTGCTACCGTTCATTTAAGACCTGTTTAGCCATTTTTTTCAATCGTTGCGGTTCCGGGGCCAGTTCGACTAAGTTTTGTAAACTGTCATGCGCAAAAGCAATACCTTTGAAAACGCTGTGCATTGATTCCCGCACCCTTCCGCATTGGATATCGATCTGTTCAATAGTTTTGCCTGTGTCTTTGTCCCTTTCTGGTAATAGATTCTTAATCATCTTTAAGCGCGTCTGTATCAAATCAGCGTCATCAAGAACAGTGTTCAACCTGTAGCGAATGCCTTCTAAATCTTTTTCGCTTTTAACTAGGAAGCTGTCCACTTCATCGAAGACAAAACTGTCAACCAGTTCTAAATATTTATCCATTTGTTTATCCTTTTTCGGGCATGAAAAAACCCCCGCGAGACTGCCCACAACCTCGAAGGGGTGTAACTGTTGACTTTAATAGTGCGTTATGATAAAATGAAAAAGCTCTCATTGTTGACCTGTCAGAGGGGAAGCTAAGAGTTTTGGCGTAAAGTCTACAAACTTTGCGCCTTTTTTATTGGTAACGAGTTTTTTAACTGAATAATTACAATTATGATATAATTTCATTGTTTTTGTTGTGTGGGGCTGCCTTTTGTTTTCGAGACGGGGCAGCCCCTTGATATTTATATTAATATTCTATCACAGATGTAATACCAAAAATGATGCCAGCGTAAAAAAAAATAACTTGTTAAATCTGTTTTTATCATCTGTTTTTATCAATAATTTAACTTGTTAAGTTTCAATTTCTATCTGTAACAACCGCACCAAACGCGATCAGAAACACTAACCCCGCTATCAACAGGTTCTTGAAGTCCCAATCTGGCAACGTGGGCGGGATAAGATTCAGCCCCGGCCCTATGGGAGGTAGTGGCCCCGCGCCCGCCTTAGCGCGACTATCGGGGCTTCCTGTATCTTTACCTACCCGCTTTTCTAGTTCCTGCGCCGCTTCCGTATCGTCAACCGCTACTAATTGCTGTAATTGACTGTCTGACAAGTCTTTGTATCCCGCCTGGGGCGCTGCTGCTGATGTTTCCCTAATGTCTTGCAAAGATTCTTGCCTACGCTTACCAACTGTTAAGCGCCCATTTTCGCGTTGAGTCTGGTAATATTCTATTTTGTTATCCCGGGCCAATCTAACAAACCACTTGGCCCCGCTTCCTTCAATCGGGCGGGAAGTGATTACCCTGTTATCATCGCGCGTTAAGCCGTAATAGACCAAAGGAATATAACGCCATCCCGCCGCTTCTACGGCCCCGCGTTCACCAATTGAAAAGATATCAGCTATGGCTAATTCTCGGTACAGCATCCCGCCGTTAGTTTGTTGATAAACTTCAATGGCGATTGGATCAGTTAAACCCCAAATCATTAAAAAACCTTCCTGATGATCAAAGCCACGCCCAAAGCGATTAGGCTGTATTGAATCAGCTTACTTGACTTGGTGCGCTTATAGACATCCTTGAAATCAAATCCTGATAAATCCGTTCTTCTGTTAACTATCATCGTTTTCACCTTTCAATGCTTCCATTATCCGGTCTGCTATTTCTTTCACCAGCTTAGAAACCAATTCGTCTATATTAAGCTCATCTACTACACGATCAACCAGCTTATCAACCCAGCCCATGACTACCCCTTACTGATATTATTCATTATACTGCTGGCTTCCGCTGCGTCATCGGTTAAGGAACTAATTAGGATGGTGGTTAATTTGTCCAGCCTATCACTAATCGCGTTCAGTTCTTCCCTGACATCGTCTTCTAACTGTTCTAATGCAGCGTTAACAGCGTCAAACTTGGTATTAAAGGTTTCGCTCTGCTTAGCGTTATTACGCATCAAGAAAACGAAAACGCCAACTAGACTAACTTGAAGAAAGGCTTGTGCCGATAAGTCGGCAAAACTCATGGGATCTATAATTGCGCCCTTAGTTCTTTATTTTCGGCTTCTAATTCGGCTATCCGTTCGCGATAAGGCTCGGTAGCAAAGGGGAATATTCGGCCCTTGAACCATCCGGGTATAAACCTTTGCTGATTAGTGCGCCGGGCATATCTGGAACCGTCAAAGCCGTTATTAGCATAAAACATAGACCGCTCAACTAAGACGTCTTCAACTTCGATTCCGCTTTCTATGGCCCGTAATGTGCCACTGCCCACAATACCGTCAACGTCGATACCTTTACCACGGTTATTGGCTGAAGTCTGCAAGATATGCCCAGCATAGGAGCCGTGATTGACCGTCATATCAAAATAGATATGCTTAAGGTTGTCGGGGAACTCAGGTAGCCTAAATTTGTCCCAATACATTTGTTTATAGATTTCAACGGCTGTACCCTTGTCTAACTGTTTAACCTCGTCTTTAGTAGCCTCACGGCCTAGAAAGGCTGATAGAGTGGCTAATGTCACCCCTCGGTTAGTGGCATTTCCCTTGTCCAAAGGATCGTCCACGAATCCCCCTTCCATTCGGAGGACATCTTGAATAATAGTCTCGTATTGTGTTTTCATTGGCTTAAAACGTATCCTAGCATTAACAGCGGAAGCCAGCCTTGGCCTGTTTTGGCTGTGGTGACTTTTTGGCCCGCTTCAATATCTGCTACAAGCTGTTTTCTGGGTTTATAGGTATAATCATAGTCTTTTTCAACGTAGGTGATGCCCGTGTCTTTAAATTGTCGTTTCAGTTCATCTTCTACTAATTTCTGTGGCGGCTCAGTTAGTATTTCCGGGTCTTGGGTTTGGGGTTTGGGCGGTTCTTTGCTTTTACGTTCTATTTCCCTAACGTTTTCCTGTGGCGTGTTCTTGTCTGGGCGATCGGGCCACAAATCGATTAGTTCCTTTCCTTCCGCATAAATAACCTTAATATCTTTAGGGATTAAATGCGGGTACATTTCGCCCGCTGTTCCCTTGACTTTTTGCCAAGACGTAGACCCGCCTTGATTGGCGTAAACTTCCACGGCTGAAACGCCAAACTTAATAACCGCTATTAATGTCCCCACACCTTTAACAACTTGATAAGCCATTTATCTTCTCAGTAATAAAAAAGCGATCCCAATCACAGGAAGTAGCGCCCGTAAAGAAGGGGGTTCAATAGGCGGTAAGGGTTTCTTTTGTGCTGCGGCTTTCGGCTGCGGTTCATCTTGACCGAATATTTTATCCCACCATGATCGCCCCGTCTGATAAGTACGTTCTACCGATTGGGCCGTTTGTTCTACTTGGCCTGTTATGCGGTCTATTTTTTGGGCTGCGGTTTCACCTGTTGCCCCGTTGGTTAATTGGTTTGTGGCGCTTGGTACTATCATTTTGCTTACCCTTCCAACCTGATGGTAATTTCTGGAAATATTCTATTAAAGGTATATCCTGCCCCGGAAGTAACTAAACTTACCAAAATGGCGGCCTTGATGTCTTGCTGTATCCAGTATGCAAGACCAAAACCGATCCATAACCCTTGACACTGTAAACATCTAAGAAAATAGAGTCGATTCCGAGGTAAGAACCCGAATATCTTTGAACGCGCCACAATCAGCGCAGCAGATAAAGCAGCTAACACCTCAAGTAGTTCATTCATATGTAACATAATAGCATTAATTTGTTGACATGGAAACATAAATATGACAATATATAAAGAATTAAAGACATAAATAAGTAAAAATGTCCACAAGAAAGCCCAAATGATGCCAGCAGAAAACCAAACTAATCCCAAGCTGAAAGACGTAAAAGACATTGTTGAAGTCTGCACGGACTTCGCCAGCTTTGAAACAGCTTGCCGAAACGAACTCAGAAATAGGAATTTATTATTAACTTTTATCACGAGGGAACCCGGAAAGAACACCCAAGTTAATTCGGCTACTTTTTCCATTGATCAGGTACTTGACGAAATTGAAGGGCTTAAAACAGATCTGTTTACCTACTTCAAGAACCATAAAGACATCCAGCCCTATCCCGGGGAATACCAAGTCCAAATCAAAAACGGTTCATCAAAAACCATTTTGACTTCCGCACCAAGGGTAATATTCAAGGGAACGGGAACCAAGACAGATCCCAAGACCAAGCCGGGAACTACAGCCGCGCCGACTGCCACTTCCAGTATGACTAAGGATATTCTAACGGCTTTGCCTAGCGTGGTCTCAGCTATTCAGTTATTACAACCTAAACCGCAAGCCAACAATGATAACAAGTTGATAATCGATTTCATGAAAATGCAGCAAGACAATTCACGCCACGAACAAGAAAGGTTAGACCGTTTAGAATCTCAACGCCGCGCAGACAAAAAGGAAATGCAAGAACTCGCCCAATCATTGGCGGCCCGTTCACCTGTTCAAGATTTAGCCGAGCTTGAGGAATTCCGACAACAGGTTAACGCCAGCAATAGAAGTGCCGCTAGTAGCCCACCTAATATAGCCGGGGTTAATGCTGCGGGGCAGCCTTCCTCATCTTGGGATAAGCTGGCCGAGTTGGGCGGTAAATGGTTGGAATCGGCTATGTCAGCCCATGCTCAACGCCAAACCGAAGCCCAGACATCAGAAGCCATAGATGCTAAACGCGCCGAGATATCAGAAATGGCGGAAAGTGAGATAACTGTGACTGATTATCTTAACGACTTAACCAAGTTGATACAGGAAGAAACCGAACCTGTAGCCATATTAAAAGGAATCCAGCAGTTATTAACATTTGCTAAAGAATCGGGCCAGCTTGACCAAATTCCAGAGTTAATCGAATGTGAATATGATTTGGAAATGTCGCTATTGGCTTTACTGGACAGTAGAACGGAAAATAAAGAATTTATCGCCGAAGTAATGAAAACGGCGGCCCCGTTTTTACCTTTAGTTAGTGCTGAGTTAGGCATCATTAATAAAGAATCATCTAATGGACACCATGAAGAACTGGAACACAATAATCTTGTTGGGGTTGCCGCTACTGCTGAAGAACCTCAGCCCCAAGAAACGGTTTAACGCTTCTGTTGGGTTAGCCGGTGTTTTGGGTGCGGTGGATTTAAACACCATCCGCGATAAGGTTTATGAGCATCTTGAAAGCGCCCCCGTCACATTGGGACTCGCCCCGGATGGAACCTATCAAGAAACCGTCGAAGTAGCCGACATCAACGAAAGAATTGGGCTTTTAAAACAAATAATCCGAGAATCCATCGCAGATCCAGCTATTAAAAAACGGGCTGCTACATTAGTACGCGGAACGGATGAGAAAGAAATTCAAGCCGTGTTCAGCTTCATTAAAAACAATGTTAAATTTCGCGAGGAAGACGGCGAGCGATTCCAAGACAGCCGGGCAAGTTTGGCCCTCGGCTACGGTGACTGTGACGATATGGTTGTATTAGGGGCGTCACTTTTTCATCACCTCGGCTTCCCGTTAAAAATTCGGGTTGTCGGCACGCAGGGCGACACGGATTTTAGCCACGTTTATTTGAAGGTTGGACTACCTAAACGCCGCCCGGCTAAATGGATTAGCTTTGATCCTTCAGTCGATAGGCCGCTTGGATGGGACATTGAAAGCGAAAAGAAAGTAACAATGCAAAAGGAATATCAGATTTGATCGTTAGAACCAAACCGCAGCCCAAACCAGCTAAACGGCAAACGGTGCGGGAACTTAACCAACAGAACCAACAACAGAATTTAGGCAAAGCGCAAGTAACTATAGTGAGGGGCAAATAATGGGATACCAGCAAAATTTAGGTGCAGTTACGGAAGCTGATGTTAGGGCGTTAGTTAGTCCGCCGACTTGGGCTGATGTTTCAGCCGCGGCCCTAACGCGATTCAAAGCCACGGAAGGAACAGCGCCACAATATACATTAGTTGAGGTGAAGCACCGTGACTCGACGCGCTACGGCCCCGGAACCGCTTATGGCACACGCCGCGACGTAGCAGCGGGAACGGAACTAACTATTACGGGTCAATATGGGAACTGGTTATTAACTTCCGGCGGTGACTATATCATCAAAAGTAACACTAAGGAAGGCATGTCGGACACAAGAATCAGAGCCGCCATAACTACCGCTACACCGAAGGCAATCAAAGACGTTATAGACGGTTATCATTTTACACCAGCGGGAATCAATGCGGAAGTAGTGCGAGATATTCTGACTCGAGTGGTTAATATGATTGTATTTTACGCAACTCGGGCGCTAGGGGGAACACCAGATAAATGAGATTACAAGAACGCATTAGCAACCTAATCGACACACAGGAATTAGGCTTTCAGATTCAGCAAGCATTAGCTGACAGGGAACGGGCCAGTGTACCACCAGCGGGACTTTCACCCGGGCCGCGATACGGAAGGGTTAAATCAGTACAGTCACATATCAATATCAGATCCGCGCCGTTCTTTGGAAACAATATCATTGGGACAGTGGAACTCGGCGGGACAGTGGAAATAATTGGGGAAGCGGGGGATTTCTACAGACTTAATTTTCCCGGTTATACAGCCGCTTATGGGTTGAAATCAAAGATACAACTTATTACTTCATTGCTGCCAGCCGGGGCCGGGGCTGGAA
>Ga0209349_1000790_pt1 | contig 15850 bp, 12 predicted proteins | sample ETNvirnome_2_130_FD_184067 | JGI IMG/M metagenome (GOLD analysis project Ga0209349, IMG submission 184067) | Marine viral communities from the Pacific Ocean - ETNP_2_130 (SPAdes) (version 2) | ecosystem: Environmental > Aquatic > Marine > Oceanic | place: Pacific Ocean | collected 2013-06-22
CTAAAACCGCCCCGCCGCTAGACACAGCCCGCCCACCCGGGTACGATACGCACCCAAAGCGCCCGTAGCTCAGTTGGATAGAGTGTCGGCCTCCGAAGCCGAAGGTCGTAGGTTCAATTCCTACCGGGCGCGCCAAACATATCAAGGGCTTACGTTAACGCGTAGGCCCTTTTGTTTTGCCTGTGACCATCCTGTGACCAAATCGTGGCCACATTTTTAAAATTACCTTCTTATCTGGCTTGCTTCTCGATGACCGTTGGCTGCTATGAGTCACATGCTGGTCACATGTCAAAGTGTTAAACTCCCTCCGCTTCTATTCCATGCTGGGCGAGCCACGCCTTGCGTTGCTCATAGTCCGGCATGGCCCGTTCCAGACGGCGCCAGAAGGCGGGGGTGTGGTGGGGCTCGTGCAGGTGAACGAGCTCATGGACGACCACGTACTCGGCGATGTGGCGGGGCAGCAGGATGGTCTTCCAGTGGAAGTAGATCCGGTTGCCCTTGCCGCAGGAGCCCCAGCGGTAGCCCAGGTCCTGGACTTTCACGCCGGCGGGCTCGACGTCCATTCGCCGGGCGTGCTGCTTCACTCTTGCGGTGAGCCAGTCGCTGGCGCGAGCGCTGTACCAGCGAACGAAGTGCTCCCGGGCGTCGGCCAAGGCATCTTCACGCAGCTGGAAGCGCCCGGCGACGATCTTGAGCGGAGCGTCCTGCTCCTCCTGGGTCACGCGCTTGAGCCGGTAGCTGCGCCCCAGGTAGAGGAAGCCCTCGCCGTTGACGTACTCCTTGCGCGGCAGCCGGCGGCGGCGCTCGGCCTTCTCGGCCAGCTTCTGGTAGATCCACAGCCGCTTCTCGAGCACGAAGTCGCGCAGGAGCCGCTCGTCGGTGCCGCGAGGCGCGGCGATGACCAGCTCGCCCTCGCGGTCCACGGTGATCTCAAGCGTCTTGCGGCGCGAGCTCTCGCGCACCTCCAGGGTCAGGTCATCAACGGCAAGTTGGGTCATGCGTTCACCAGCTTGTCGTGATTGCTGCGGGCGAGATCGAGCAGCCGCTGAGCCACCTCGCTGGCCTGGTCGAAGGGCACGAGCCGCTTGATCATCAGCCTGGAAAAGATATGTTGGCGCAGCGCCTCCTGATCCGGGATGTGGGAGGGCTTCCAGAAGTCGGGGATGGCGATTTCCTGCTGTATCAATCCGACCAGCTCCTCGGTGGCCTCTAGCAGCTTCTGGGCGCTGGCCTCGTCCAGCTCCTCCACGGAAAGGCCGCTGCTGGCCACCAGCTCCCGCCAGAAGGGTTCGGCGTGGGCCGGCATCTCGGGGATCTCCTCGCCCCCCACACGGGCGCCATCACGAAGCTGCTGAATCAGCGTCTTGAGCGCCTCCACCTGCGCGGCCCACTGACCATCTAGCTGCTCCAGCAGCTCCTCCAGGCGCTCGCTGAGCCGGCCATACTTCACCGGGTCCTCGTCCAGGTGCTTGCGGACGTGGGAGCGTACCGCGTGCTCCATCTCTGAGGCCTTGGCCCGGTCGCCCACTTGGCGGCCGAGGTGCTCGTCGAACTCGGCGTCGGTGAGCTGCACCGGCGGGATGCGCGGGTCGATGCCCAGCGAGATCACGTAGTCGTCGATCAGCTTGCGCACCTTGTTGCCGATATCGCGGCCGAGCTCCGGGGTGTCCTTGTAGCGGTTGCGGGCCAGGGCATGGATGTAGGCCAGCCGCTTGGCATCGTTGACGAACTCCAGCCCCTCAGGGCGCGGCAGCACGTCGTCCAGGCCGCGGTTGAACTCCTTGAGCTTGACCACGAACTCGGCGCGCACCCGTTCGTCGGCGAGCGCCTGCACCGCCTCCTCGGTGTCGTTGAGGTCATCCACCCCCTGGCCGCGCAGCACATCGACCACCCGCAGGTGGCGGTCGCGCAGCAGCGGGATCTCGTCCTTGAGGCTCTGCAGGGCGCCCTCGATGTCCTCCTCGCTGTAGGCGGCCAGCGCCTCCTTGAGGTGGTTAGCCACGCCAAAGTAGTCCACCACAATGCCGTGGCGCTTGCCGTGGCCGGTGCGGTTGACCCGGGCGATGGCCTGCAGCAGCTCCGCCTCGCGTAGGGAGCGGTCCAGGTACATCACCCCCTCGATGGGGGCATCGAAGCCGGTGAGCAGCATGCTTTTGACGATCAGGAAGGCCAGCGGGTCGTGCTTGGCGGGGTCCTTGGAAGGCGTACCATCCAGCGGCGGCAGAGGCTTCTTGAAGCGCTTGATGTGGCTCTCCACCGCGCCACGGTCGCTCCACTTGGCCCAGCTGGGATCGTCATTGTTGCCACTGCTGAACACCACGGCGAACTCCAGCTCGCCCAGCACCTTGCGATAGCGCCAGGCCTGGACTGCCGCCTTGACCCGGGGCGGGCGGGTCAGCAGCTGAGTGTCGTCCAGGGCCTTGTCCTCGGGGGAGAGCGCCAGCGCCTCCTCGAGCAGCTCGATGCGGGTCGCCTCCAGAGCCTCGAAGTAGCGCAGGGCCGCGCGGCGGCTGTAGGCCACCAGCTGGGCCTTGTAGCCGTTGGGGAGGATGTGGGTGACGTAGTGGCGCAGGATGTCTTGGGCCTTCTCCTGGATCAGCTGCGGCGCCTCGAAGATCTGCCCCTTGGTGGCGTACTTCTTCTTGATCGCCTCCAGCTCCTCCTTGCTGTGGTCGCGGAACAGGTCCTCGAACAGGCCGTCGAGGCTGGCACCGTCCTTGATCGCCCCCTTGGCGGTGCGCCCCTCGTAGAGGATCGGCACCGTGGCGCCGTCCTGCTCCGCCTCCTTGATGGTGTAGCGGTCGATGTACTCGCCAAAGATGTCGTGGGTGCGCTTCTTGTCGCCCATGATGATCGGCGTGCCGGTGAAGCCGATGCGGGCGGCGTTGGGCAGGGCGCGCATCATGTTGGCGTGGAGGTCACCGGCCTGGGTGCGGTGGGCCTCGTCCACCAGGATCAGGATCTCCTCACTGGTGTTGAGCACCTCGAAGGGCTCGCTCAGTGTCGGCTTCTTGGGCGTTCCGTTGGCATAGGGAGTTGGCTCGGCGGCATCGCGGCGGCCGCTGTCCAACCCGCCGCTGGCGCCAGCCTCCTCGTCGCCCTGCCCCTCTTCCGCCTCGGCGTCCGGGTCGCGGTATTTCTGGATGGTGCCGAACACCAGGCCGGGGTCGTCGCGGCTCAGCAGCTTCTTAAGCTGGGCGGTGTTGCCAGCCTTCTCGACGCTCTCGCCGGTGAGCTCGGCGGTGGTGGAAAGCTGGGCCTGGAGGTCCTTTCGGTCGGTGATCACCACCACCTTGAAGCGGCGCAGCGTCGGGTCGGTGCGCAGCTTACGCACCAAGAAGACCATGGAGAGGCTCTTGCCGCTGCCCTGAGTGTGCCAGACGATGCCGCCACGGCGGTCGGCCTCGCCGTCCTGACGGCGGGTCTTGCCGCTCTTCAGGCGCTCCACGGCACGGGTGACGCCGCGGAACTGCTGGTAGCGGCACACCAGCTTGATGGTCTGGCCGCCGACGTTCATGAACAGGGTGTAGTGGCGCACGATGTCGAGCAGGTTGGCCCGGGTGAGCATGCCGGCGATCAAGCGCTGCTGGGCGGAGAGGTCCGCCACGCCGAGATCGATGGCCACCTCCGCCTCGCGCATCGGCGCCACCGTCTTCCAGCTCAGGTAGTGAGCGAAGCGGGCGCCGATGGTGCCGACGCGGGCCTCATCGAAGTTGCTGGCCACCAGGAGCTGGCTAGTGGCGAACAGCGCAGGTGCCCCCTCGTGCTCGCCGGCCTCGCCCTCCAGGAAGCGCTGGTCGTGGTAGCGGCGCAGCTGGTCTACCGCCTGACTGATCCCCTCCGGCAAGCTGCGGCTCTTGCACTCCACCACCACCAGCGGGATGCCGTTGACGAACAGCACCAGATCCGGGATCACGTGGCCCTTGGCGCCATCGTGGCCGTGCGGGCACTTCACCTTGAACTGGTTGACCACCGTGAAGACGTTGTTGGTGGGCTTCTCCCAGTCGATGTAGCGCAGCACCTGCCCGCGGCCGCCGTCCCAGCCCTCGAGCCCCTCGACGGGCAGGCCATTCACCAGCAGCTCGGTGGCCTGCTGGTTGGCCTCGAGCACCCTGCTGGCCGGCAGCCGGGTGATGGCCGCCACCGCCTGGTCCAGGCGTGCTTCATCCAGCCATGGCTTGCCGTCGCGCAGGTTAATATCGCGCAGTCGCTGGCGCAGCAGAGGCTCCATCACCACCTGGGCAAAGCTCTCGCGGTGGGTCACAGCGGGATCGTCCACCGACCCGGCCAGGAACTCCCAGCCCTGGCTGACAAGCTGGTCGATAAAGGGTTTCTCAACATCCTTGTACTCGGGACCTGCCATAAGCTACTCCTATTTGGCCATCGCTTTCAGTTGTGGGCGGAAGGCATTCACAAAGTGATTGAGCTGACATGCCAGCCACTCACGGCATTCGTTGTTGCTGGCGAAGCCAAGCTCACCGCTGGAGCGGCGGGTGTCGCTCCCCTCGGGGAGCTCGGCGAGGATCTCCTCACGCTCCTCGTTGAGGCGCTCGAGCACCGCCCTGGCCTCCGACTTGGCGCCGGTGAAGAACACACCGCAGACGACATCTCCCATCGAGCGGTAAGCGGTGAGCCAGATCCCCGGATAGGGCATTGGCACGTCCGTTGCTGTTATCGGCTACACAGTGCTTTGGCTTTTGCGGCGAGCTCAGCCTGATGAGCCACCAGGTCCGCGATCAATGTGTGGCGTACCTCGGGATCCAGGAGGCCGACGGCAGCGCTATTGAAAGCGTCGAAGTTGATGATCTTCTCGTCATCGCCCGCTGCCGGATTGTAGTAGTAGCAGGCCAGCCAGTCGGCATGACCGTCAGCCACGGCATTTCCCTTTCCCACCGCCGTTCGGGCCATCTCCCTCAAGTCAGGGGAGGGAACGACGGTGCCTGACTCGTCTTCCACCCGAAGGCCATAGTGAACGGCATGGTAGAGGTTGACGTAGAGACAGACACTCCTGCTTTCCAGGCTGCAGATCGGCAGCTTGATGCCGACATGTTTGTTGTTTCTGTTTTTCGAGTAGTAGTCCTTAGCAATGGCTGCGATGCTTTTGCCGCCGTAGACGCTCGGAGTGATGCCAAACTGGGCCTCGAGTGCGGCTCTCAACTCCTGCCAGAACAGCTCCTGAACGAATGCCTTCGCCTTGGGAAGTGACTTCTCGACCTCAAGGGCTTCCTTGAAGCGCTCCATGTCACTGTTCAGCGCGCCGGCCACCAAGTCGCTCATCGTTCCTCCCTTCCCTGTCAGGTTATGAATCAGCTGCTGATACTGCTGGATGGCATGAGCCAGAGCCGGCTTGTACTGGCTGCTTTCGATGCAGCCTTCCAGCCAGCGTGAGACGTCTTCAGCAAATGAAAGGCAGATCACCTTCTCTTTGCTCAACCCTTTCAGGCTCATGGCTGACGGGCTCTTTCCATCCAGCGTCAGATACACCAGCACGACCTGCTTTGTACCACCTGCGCGCCGCTGTAGCTCCCGGTAGTAGTCATGAAGTTGGGCCTGCTGGTCGGGCGCATCAATCTTCAGCTCGATACCCACGATGGCATCGGGTGACTCAATAGCAATATCGACACGACGCTTCTCTTCTGTGGCCAGTTCCCGGCTGACGCGATAGGGGCCTTCACCAGACGCTCGGAGGCCAAGCACACCTTCGAGAAAAAGGTGCAGGAAAGCGCTACCCTCACCGTGACGGCCCTGGGGAGTCAGCAGCTCATGCAGGAATCTGGAGTGGGTCTCGGCTTCGTTTCTATGCACCCTGAGAATAGAGAAGATGTTGAAGCGTTCCCCATGCTTGTTGGTCTTCGCTCGAGCATCGCTGATGACTTCCATGAGCGCATCGGTCATGCGAAAGTCAGTGAGCATCAAGCTCTCCCATCGTCCAGAGCTGCACTCGCTCTGCGAGGCTTTCAGCGCTACTTGCTAGCGCTTCCTCTAGGCCGGCGAAGCCGGTGAGGTGTTCCGCGTGATCGTGCGTGATGATGGTGACGCCGATTGCCTCCAGCTCCTTCAGTCCTGCCAGGGCGGCTTCGCGTCTCTCAGCCTCGAGCCCGAAGGGCAGCGTCACGGCCACCAGAAGGTTCAGGTCCCGCTGGATGACCTCCCTGGCAAGGGTGGGCATGGCCCCGGTGCCGGCACCGCCTCCCAGGCCAGCGAATAGCACCGCCTTGCCGCTGTCCGGCAATAGCGCTCTTATGTCGTCCAGAGACTCTTCTACTGCCTTGCGACCGCGAGCCGGAGATACGGCACTCTTGCCTCCACAGCTGTGTGGACCTATCACCAGGCCCTGACCCGCAGGCAGGTCTTTGAGCGGTTCACTATCCGTATTGATGGCCAAGAAGCGACCACCAATCCGCTTGTGAGCCTGCTGAGCCAGCGATAAGCCGGCCCCACCCACACCGATGACGATAAGCTCCTTCATCTCTAACTCCTTTATTCGATTTTGAGGGCGGTAAGCTCGTCGCTTTCTGCCGCCGCCATTGGGGGTGTCGACGCCACGAGGCTTAGGCCTTGTATGCTCCTTCCTCGGTAGCTTCCGGGCTTCCCTCGTCGGAGCCCAGCAGCGGCTTCTTGCCCATCGCCTTCTCGATGATCTCCAGCAGGCGTCGCTTGCGCTGCTGGTAGAAGGCGTCGAAGTCGTCGGTGCGCAGGGTCTCGGCGGGGATGCGGTGGCCCTCGAGCAGGGCATTCATCGCCTCGTCGCCGAGCTGGACCTGCTTGTGCGCCTGCAGGCGGGCCAGGTAGGCCGAGGGGGCATCACCGCCGATCATGCGGTTGGTGCGGGCGGAGATGGGCGTCTTGTTGATGATCGAGTCGTAGATGCGATAGGAGAGCCCCTGCGCCTCGCACCAGGCGCGGGGGAAGATATGGTGGATATCGAGTTCCACCCCCTGCTGGTCGAGCGCCTGGATGTCGCCCTTCCAGAAGAAGTCCTCGGCACCCTCGCGCAGGATTAGCACGTTGATGCCCTTGTAGGCGGCGCTGTTGCGGCTACGCAGCGACTCCAGTCGGGTAGGGTCGAAAGAGGCATCGATCACGGTGCGGGGCAGCTCGGCGTCGTCCTCGAACCAGGTCATCAGCTCTTCCAGGTCCAGGGCGATGCGGGTCTCCACGGCGCCACCGTAGAGCTCACCCAGCACGCCGCTCCAGAACCAGCGCGAGAGCTTGGCGTGGATGCGCGGCTCGCGCCAGCGGTTGCCGAGCAGGGTCATCACCGCGGCGAGGGGCACCAGCTGGGTGGCGTAGGGCAGCTCGCGGCGGCTGTAGAAGCACTCGCCCTTGAGGAAGTAGGCCGCCTCGACGAAGCCCTTCTCCACGGCGTCGGCCCAGCGCGTGTAGGCGTCGAGAGGAAGATCCAGCACCGAGGCGCGCTTGGCGCTGACCGGGCGCACCTGCTTGCCCGTCCTGCCGGCCTTGAGGTCCTCCAGCTTGCGCTCACGGGTCTGCAGCAGGGTGATGGCCTGGAGCAGATCGGTGCTCTGCACGTCGCGAAGCAGCTCGTGCTCCTCGAAGCGCGCCTTGCGGGAGGGCACGTCGCGGATGTCTGAGCCGAACCAGTCGTCGCGCAGGTTGTAGCCCTCGGCGGCGTAGCTGGCGGTGATCAGCTCGAACACCGAGAGCTGCACCCCGCCGGTGTTGACCTTCTCGAACACCAGGCAGACCGCCTCCTTGGAGGTCTCCTTTTTCAACTCGATCACCGGCAGCTGGTAGGCGGAGAAGGCGCTGATGATCTTCTCCTGGAACTCGAAGTAGGTGCCGATCTCGTCCTTGTTGTACTTGAACAGGTCGCCGGCCCAGTCGTTGGGCGACAGCAGCTTGTCGCAGGGGAAGTAGAGTTGCTCGCACTCCAGCTGGCGGCTGGAGAGGTCGATGTCCACGTCGCGGCCGAAGTTCTTGCGGGTCTGGCGGTTCTCATCCACCGCGATGACCGCCTCCTCCAGGCGATCCTCACCCTCCAGGGCGGTGCGAATATCGAAGTAGTAGTGGCGCTTGATGGGCTTGCCCTTGGCGGTGCGGGTGTTCACCGGGGCGTCCAGGCCCACCGCCTGGGTCAGGCTGGTGAGGCGCTGCTGACCGTCGAGGATCAACTGGTCGGGGTCCTTGGTGACGCTATCCGGGTCGATGCCCTCCACCGGGCGGGTCTCGAAGCGCACCTCACCGCCGGTCTCCATCAGCATTACCGCGCCCACCGGGAAGGAGCGGGCGATGCTGACCAGCAGGCTCTGCACGTGGTCGTCGTCCCACACCCAGCCGCGCTGGAAGTCGGGGAGCTGAATCTTGCCGGTGGTGATGTCCTTGAGGAGCTCGGGGAGCGAGCGCTTGGTGCTGTCGAAGGTGGTCATGGCGGTTCCCTGTGCGATGTGGACCTGGTGTTGTGATGCTGTTGTAAGCGCCCCGGTCTATGCCGGGGTGGTGGCTTGGGCCTGGTCAAGCAGTGGGGTGACGCGGACGCGGCCGGTAAGGAGGTCGTCTATTAAGCCGATTTTCTGGAGCTTAAGCTTGCTGAGAATATTTATCTCTTCAAATATTTTGTTCTTCGATGACTTGATAGCTTCAGCTATCTTGCTTTGCTCCTGAAAAGCCGGAAACGGAATTACAATATTCTTCAAAATGGTGGAGTTCAGGTTGACCATTGTCGAACCAACCGCCATTCCATAGACCTGTGATTGAATAGCAGACAGCTTGTAGATATTAGCCAGCCAGAAGCCATCGATATGCTCGGCAGGACGAAGGAGCAAGCAGCCTGTCCCGCAAAGCCACCCTTTATTGGATGAAGACATAAATGAGCATCGGCTGAGGTCTCCTCGGCGAGAGAAAAGCAGGTCGCCTTCGCCAACTCTATGACGAGCCAAGTCTTCTGCTCTTTCTTCAGTTATCTGAGCAATATTTTCTTTGGACACCTCAATATCGCGCATATCTTGAGGCATCACGACGGGAACGCCTTCCCTAACATACTCTTCAGCATGAAGTTGTGAGCCGAAAGGCCCTGTCTGTATGAATCCACCGTACTGCGATAGGCGCTCACCAAGGGTGCTAACGCTCCACTCCCTCGGAATCAATCCGAGCGGCGACTCCTTGTAGAGCTCCGGCGCCTGCTCGGGGCTGGGGCGGAGCCGGCCGCTCTCATCGATCCCGCGGGTAAGCAGATCGTGGAGCAGGGCCTCCTTGACCTTCTCCAGCTTGGCGATCAGCGCCTTGGTCTTCTGGATCTGGGTGTCGACAATATCCAGGACATCAGCCACCTTGGACATTTCCCCCCTCGGAGGAAGAGGAACTGGCACCTTTTTCAACACTGAGAGGTTCAGGCTCGACCTGGTTGAACCCACAGTGGCGTCCTCTGTGGCTTTTAAGCCTTCATTAGACTTAATCCAGTGCTTGTAAAATGATGGGGTCAGGTCATCTGCAAACGAGATTCGAGCAATTGTTCTTGATATGTTCGCACCTTGAAGTTCACTAGGGACGATTGCGACTCGGCCAATAGTCCCCTGAATAGATAAAAGCAAATCCCCAGGAGCGACCCTGCTTCGCTTAAACTCCTGATCCAGAAGGCGATTAATTCTGAATAGATTTTGGGTGTATAGCCTTCCGTCCCCAATGTCTACTATGCGGATAAGAGGGACGCCTTCAGGGTCCTCGTCCCCAGGCTTCAAAACTCCGTAGCAGATGGGTCGTCCATCTTCTATCAGCTCCGCAAGCGGGAGCCAGTTCCATTCGGTGAGTTCAGACATACCCCAACCCCTCCAGATACTGCTGCAGCTCGCGGGCGGCAGCATCCCGCTCGGCCTCGATATCGGCCAGCGTCACGCGGTACTTGTCCCACCAGGTCTCGAAGGCGGCGATCACCTGCTGGCGCTGCTGGCGGATATAGCGCTCGAGGATGCCCTTGAGATCGTTATGCAGGATGTCTCCCACCAGCTTGGCGGCGGCGGGCTCGTCGAGGGCGTCCACGGCAGCGTTGAGATGGGTCTCGAAGCTGGCCACCTTGGCCTTGTGCTGCTTACGCACCTGGGTGCGCTGGCTCTTCCAGGCCTTGAGCTGCACCGGCGTCGGGGCGTCATCGTCATCGCTGGCTTCCGAATCGTCGCCGTCATCGCTCTCGGGCTTGGCCTCGGCGGCCTTGATCTGGGCGTCCAGCTCCGCCTTGCGGGCGGCGAGTTCCTCGAGCTCGGCCACGTACTCCTCCAGCAGGAAGTGGACCAGGCGGTGGTCGAGGGGATTGGCCTTGCTCTGCTCATCCTCCAGGAGGCTCACGATGCTGGTGCGCCAGGCGTCCACCACGCCCAGGCAGCCGCGGGCCTGCAGGGTACGGAACTCGTTCTTGTTGTCGAACCAGAAGCCCGCGATGATGCCGCGCACCGCGAAGCGGTCGAGCATGGCCGTGGGCTCCAGCACCGCAGTGAAGCTGCCCAGCAGCTCGTCGCGCAGTTGGGTGAGGCGGCTGCCGTTGCCGGTCAGGCCGGTGATGCTGGCGCCATGCTCGGCCCACCAGGCCTCGAAGGCGGCCATCACGCTGGCCTCCTTGGTGGTGAGGCCTGCGTCGGCCTCGATGGTGGGCTTGAGGTCGCGCTTCTCGGTCAGGGGCTCGGCGAAGTCCACATAGTCGGGGTCATTCGCCCTGTGGATAAAGAGCGCCATGGGGTCGAGGCCCTGGGCCTCGAAGAGTGGGCGTTTGGCGTCGATCTCGGCCACCGGCACGCCGCCCTTGAGGTGGGCGCGCACGTCCTGGGGCTCCGGCGGCGGGGTGTTGTCGGCGTAGCGGCGGATGTTGAGGTTGTAGTCGTTGTCGCGCAGCTCCATAAGCGGCACCACCCGGGAGAAACCGGGCTCGTTGGCGAAGGCCTCATAGGTGCTGGCGATCTTCTCGAGATGTTCCGGCAGCAGGTAGTTCTGGGCGCGGCCCTCGTGGTATTCGCGGTCGGCGTTGATGAACAGCACCTTGCCCTTGCGTTCATCGGGCTTGGCGCCCTTGGCACGCAGCACCAGGACGCTGGCGGGGATGCCGGTGCCGTAAAAGAGGTTGGGGGCCAGGCCGATCACCGCCTCTACCAGGTCGTCCTCGAGCATGCCGGCGCGGATGCGCTTCTCGTCGCCGCCGCGGAACAGCACGCCGTGGGGCATGACGGTGGCCAGGCGGCCGTCGGACTTGAGGCAGGCGACCATATGCTGCAGGAACATCAGGTCGGCCTTCTTGGCCCCCTCCGGCACGCTGCCGTAGTGGAAGCGCTCGGTGAAGTTCTGGCTCGGCGTGTAGCCGATGGAGAAGGGCGGGTTGGTGAGGATGCGATCGAAGCGCACCAGCTCGCCGCCCTCGACGTGCTGCGGGTCGGTGAGGGTGTCGTCGTTGCGCAGGTCGGCGGAGCTGACGCCGTGCAGCAGCATGTTCATCTTGGCGATGGCCCACACCGAGCCGGAGGTTTCCTGGCCGAAGAGGTTGAGCCGGCGCGGATCGCCGCCCTGTTCCTCCAGGTACTCCTTGGAGAGGATCAGCATACCCCCCCGACCCATACAGGGGTCGTAGACGCTGTGGTCCTCCTGAGGGTCCATCAGCCGCACCATCATGCGGACCACCGGGCGGGGCGTATAGAACTCGCCACCTTTCTTGCCTGCGGAGTCAGCGAAATCGCGAATCAGGTATTCGTAGGCGGCGCCAAGCAGGTCGGGGAACTCGAAGTCCTCGTTGCGCAGCCGGTACTCGCTGAAGTGGACGATTAGATCCCGGAGCTTCTTGTCCGGCAGGGTGGTGGAGCCCACCTTGCGGGTGAAGTCGATATGCTCCAGCACCCCGGCCAGGCTGGGGTTGTGCTCCTCCAGGCCGGCCAGCGCCTTGTTGAGCGCGCTGCCGACGCCCTGGTGGGCCTCCTTCAGCAGGTGCGACCAGCGCGACTGCGGCGGCACGTAGAAGGTGGCGCGATACCAGTCGGGGAACTCGACCTGATGGACGATATCGATCTCGCCCGCTCCGGCCTCCTTGAGCTGGGCGCGGACCTCCTCCTGGCGCTGCTCGAAGACGTCCGAACAGCGCTTCAGGAAGAGCATGCCGAAGATGTATTCCTTGAACTCCGAGGCGTCCATGCGCCCGCGCAGGATGTCAGCGGCCTTGAAGAGGTGCCGTTCCAGTTGGTTGAGGGTGAGGATCATACAGCTTCCTTGGATATGTTAATCAGAAGAATCAGGCTTAGCTGATGTAGGGACATGCTCGATGACATCCTCAACTTGGCATCCAAAATATTCACATAGCCGGTCAACGTTTTCTGTTCCGGTGTTGTAACCGCGTTGATTGGCAATTTTGGATAGTGTCGTGCGGTGGATGCCTGTGGCCTGTGACACTTCATCAAGCGTAACTCGCCGATTCTCCTGAAAACCTTTCTCAGCAAGTAGCTCTTTTAAGCGAAATCGAATCATGGAAATGGCCTTTTTCAATTGGCTGCATCCTATCAAGTATTATGTTTTTTCGCATCTTATGTTGAGCAGACGCTACAAAATGAGCTTGACAGCATCATTTTGGCGCTTATTATGTAGCGTGTAAGCTACATATGGCCACTAGGGAGTACGTAAGATGCCTATTCACTACTTAACAACAGGCGAGCTTGCAGAGCGCATTAAGTACGACGCGCGCACTATCCGTGAGCGCTTAAAAGATGACGTGCTGCTGGAGGGCATTCATTACATTCGCCCGTTTGGCGGCCGCAAGATTTTGTACCTGTGGGAACCGATTGAGCGCGATATGCAGCTGCACTCAAAAGAGGAGAGCATGGGTGTGCCAATGGCGCGTGGAGGTGTATGCCATGGGTAAAGTTGCAGCGCGTAAAGAAACAGGCAAACTGTATTTTGACTTTCGCTATTTGGGAAAACGTTGCCGTGAGCAAACAACGCTGGATAACACAGCAGCTAACCGTAAGAAATTAGAGCGGATTCTGGAGAAGATCGAGGCGGAGATTACGCTGGGGTCGTTTGATTATGGCCGCTACTTTCCAGATAGTCCGCGTGCCGAGACGTTAAGCAAGCGTGCATTAACGGCGGTTGGGGGTTATCACGCCACGCCGTTGCTACGCCAGTTCGCCGAAACGTGGTTTGCAGAGAAAGAGATCGAATGGCGTGAATCACAAATTGTCACCGTGCAGGGTTGTTTAGATCGCCATATCTTGCCCGCGTTAGGGCATAAGGAAGTCGGCAGCATCACTCGTGCAGAAATTCTTGAGTTCCGGGCCTCACTCGCCAAAGTTAATACCCGGAGCGGCAAGAAGCTTTCCGCCAGTCGCATTAACCACATCATGACGCCATTGCGCATGATGCTAAATGAAGCCGCCGACCGCTATGAGTTTAGCTCACCGTACCGCGGGATTAAATCGCTCAATGTGCCACGCACGGATGTGGAGCCGTTTACGCTTGAGGAAGTGCAGCAGATCATACAGCGCGTGCGCGAAGACTTTCGTCAGTACTACACCGTGCGTTTCTTCACCGGTATGCGTACTGGCGAGATCGACGGCCTGGTTTGGGAGAACGTGGATTTTGGCCGTCGCCAGATTTTAGTCCACCAAGCACTGGTGCGTGGCCAGATAGTACCCACGAAAACCGATGGCTCCTTCCGCTCTATCGACATGTCGCAGCCGGTTTTTGATGCGCTGAAGGCGCAGTCTGAGGTGACGGGTAAAACAGGACTGGTCTTTACCACGCGTAAGGGCACTGCCTTATCCCACGTCAATGTGACGAAACGGGTGTGGTATCCCTTGTTGGAGGAGCTAGGGCTGCGTAAGCGCCGTCCTTATCAAACTCGCCACACTGCAGCCACTCTTTGGCTGGCGGCAGGCGAGAGTCCTGAATGGATTGCCCGTCAGATGGGCCATACCACCACGGAAATGCTGTTCCGTGTGTACTCACGCTTTGTGCCTAATTTAACGCGTCAAGACGGCTCTGCGTTTGAGCGCATGCTGAACCAGAAACGTGCCTAGGAGAAAACGATGAAACCGATCGATACGCCAACGAAGCGCCGTGACAACATCGAAGATACCCTGCACGTGATGGCAGCACTGCAATCTCAACAACGCCTTGAACGCCGCTTGGCAGAAGCGCTTGCTGCCGCCACCAGCTTAGCGCCTGGCTGTGCTTTGGTGGTGTGGCTGGGGGATGGGCAAGAGCGCACTAACCTAGATGCGTTAGCAACTTGGGTAGGCCGCACGCTTAAACAACTAGGGCTTGATGCCAATCGCCAAGCCATTCCACGTTTGCTTGCAGAGCTAGAGCGCACCTTATGGGCCTGGGAGGATCAAGCATGGCAGTAACATCGCAAACGGCCACTCAAAAGGCAGACCGTCAGTTTGAAGGGGAGTTGTATGTCGCCGGCGTCGAAGGGCCGGAGCGGTTGATGCAGCATGAAGTCTGGTCGCTGTACTTTATCGGCACTAAAGGAAATTTACACGCCTTTCTAACCGACCGTCATGTAACAAAAGAAGGGGCTCCTAAAATGGGCCAGCGGCTCAAGGTGACAGTGCGTTGGGCTAACTTCGCCAGTCAAAAACTGTGCTTCATCACTCGTTATGTGGTGTTGGTCGATTAAAAGTAGAGTAGTCCACATTTCCCACCCGTCAGTTTACCCCCACCCCTTTTAACAAGGGCGGTGGGGGTAATGGGTTATATGCTGCGGTGTTTATATCATGTTGGCTTTCTATAAATGATGAGCAGCAAACTGCTTCTCAAGGCAAATGTAAAGATTAGACGTATATTCGACAAAGGATACTATGCTGTTCAAAGTGCGTAGCATTAAAGGCCGGTGTTTTGCAATATAACTTAGGTGCGCTTAACATTATGATAATTTTAAAGTATAATTTGCTGGTTTTAGGGTTTTGACGTGCACATAGCAATATTTCAACATAACTGATATTTGCTGTTGTGCTTTTTGCTAAACCGACTTTTCAGACAGAACTTAGCATGGGCCAGCAGCTTCAAGTAACAGTGCGTTGGGCTAACTTCGCCAGTCAAAAACTGTGTTTTATTACTGGTTGTGCTCCCCCCTTAGTGGCTAGTTCTTGTGCTATATCATAAAACTTCTCCCACCCTATTTTACCTAGTTAGTGGAGGACGTTGCTGTCTTACAGGTCGTTAGAACCAACATTAAAGCCATATACTAACATCGTCATAAATACGGCAAACCGAAATGCCTCCCATAGAGGCTGTTGATTATCTGAGTAATGACCTCGCGTGATTTTTAAATGGGCATTTCCGTACCAGTACCTTGTGCGGCCAGAGGGGGAGGAGGTGGGTACAAGGTCAATGCGTTTGTGAGGAATGCCAGTAGCGTCAGACCAATATTTTTTTATTGATTTTTTTTTGCTTCCTTCTTTGATTTCAACAAGGAGGTAAGTGTGCTTCATACAGCGCAATGGCCGAAGAAGTCCCAGTACTGCATTTATAGCTTCCGCATGCGGAAGAGTGATATGCCCCGTGCTTCGCTGCATAGAGTAAAAAAAATATTGTGTACCTGCTTCAGCAGCTACTACGTGCTGTGGACACCACTCCGTTAGTATGTGAAAAAACTTTCCTGCTTCTCGTAAGACGTTCGGCTTTAAGGGTGGAGCCATGCAGCTATTCAGCTCAGGCATATAGATACTCCGAGATGCGTTGTGATCTCTTTGTTCAATGTCTTTATAGCGGCTAAATACTGGATTGTTTCGAAAAGTTTTTGTTGACATTAGGTACTTGCCACATTTTTGCCAGCGGCTAAGATCTTCAGGATTGAGAAAGAAACGTTTTGCAGATTGTGCAATGGCTTCTTCCAAGGTCATACCGTGATGCTCTAGCTGTTCGA
>Ga0209349_1000797_pt1 | contig 15774 bp, 24 predicted proteins | sample ETNvirnome_2_130_FD_184067 | JGI IMG/M metagenome (GOLD analysis project Ga0209349, IMG submission 184067) | Marine viral communities from the Pacific Ocean - ETNP_2_130 (SPAdes) (version 2) | ecosystem: Environmental > Aquatic > Marine > Oceanic | place: Pacific Ocean | collected 2013-06-22
ACAGTACCCACCATTGTAGGTGAATCGCTATTCATATCTAAATCAAGACCAATATTAGTAGCAGTTTGACCAGATGCTGTTATTCCAGTAGCATCAAAGTCTACATATAATCCTTTAGTTGTTGCAGTTGTGGTTCCAGTGAAATTCTTATCTATAAATAAGTCACCAGTAACAGTTTCATCATATGTTAAAGTACCACCACCGCTTACAGTTAAATCACCTGAAATGGTTACATCGCCACCTATTGTACCGCCTTCAAGAGATACGTTTAATCTGCTGTTTGTATCATCTAAAGCCGCATTTAAGGCTTCTGATGTTGTGTGAGAAAATGCATTTACCGCATCTCCCGAAGAATCAAGAAGTACCTTGTTTAATACTTCTTTACTTGTATACTTATGTATGTCAGCCATAATAATGACTCCTCATATTCCACCACCACCGCTATAAAAGCATTTACATTAAACTAACTGATTTTAGTACCCTACTGCCACCAGTTTTATCACGTTTTTTCATTCCATATCGTTTTATGGATTCATCAAATTTTAATTTATGAGCATTAGATAATTGCATTGATACAGCTATTAAATTAGGGTCAGAAGCATTTCCAGCTTTATCCATGTATAAACACTTCTTAACATAATCAACTATTGCTAAATGCATTGTATTGTCTAAATCTAACTCATCATTAATGGAAATGACATTATTCGGCTCACCATAGTAATGTAAAAGTAAACCATCAGTTACGGCTTCAGATATAGCTTTCCATTGTTTTCTAGCCGTAGTCCTAGTATTACCACTACTATCAACATTGGTAACAAGACATAACTTATCACCTTCTATAAACCATCTAGCTCTATCATCTGGATATGTAATACTACTTGCCATTATCTATCATCCGGTGTTGTCAATGCTGATTCACTTGAGTCAGCATCCATTAATAAAATATTTTTATCTATCAGTCTTGGAATCTGAATATAATCCCCATCAGAGTCCATCAAATCTACTCTATAAACCTTATTAGCTTCAAGGTTATTTCCACTTGAATCTTTAGCTTCATCTCCTATTTTGTACCACATCTGGTCTGCAACTGTACTCATCTTAGCCTGTACTGGCTTAGTACTATGCATCCCAATTTCTACTAAAGCATCATTAACAAGATTTAAAACATAATTCTCAGGAGCTCCCGGGAATACTTGGTGAACTCTACTTACTAATTGTTTTACTGATATTTTATGTACAGACATTAAGCTACATCTTCAACCAAAGCCGCTACAGTACATCTAACATCCGCACTACTATTTACTGTAGCCGCTGTCCCAGCTGCTCTAGCTTGTCCAGAAATAATATGTATCTCATCCATTACTGTTCCATTTATTCTACCCATCCACGCTTCTCCAGATGCTACTTCTATAGCATCAGTAGTATTGTAAGCAGTACTATCATTATCATCTAATGTAAAATAAACACTATTAGTTGTTGTTGTCCCACTAGTATCACTAGTTCCTGTATTTTTAACAAATAAAAACCATACTTTATCTGCATTTAAATCAGCTAAAGAACCATCTGTAAAAGTGCTTGCTGAACCAACAGCTTCATTCGGCCCATTTGTTTGGTCTCCAGAAGCTCCAACTAAGTCGGTATTATTATCTGATGCTCCATCTCCAAATAATTCTTCATCATTAGCCCCTAAAACTATTACATTAGGAGCATAAAACCAATTATCATCACCATCTTGAACAGTAAATGTTAAGTCGCCTCCTAATGAACCTTTAATATTATGATGTATCGCATCTACTGCATCCGCATCTGAATCAGCAGATATTGTTACTATTGGAGTAAACGATACTGCCCCTTGAGCTCTATCTGCCATAATTAACTCCTTGCATTATTAACTCCTTGTATTAATTGTAAACCACGTTGATATTCAACAGAAAGTTGTTGATATTGTCCTGTTAACCATTGATAATCTGCGGTATGTTTTTGAATTTTTGCATTATAATTTTGCATTTTTGAAGAAACTTCAGCCTGATAAGATTGAAGTTCATTTGAATACTTTGATAATTTTTGTTGATATTCTTGTATATCTGATTGCAAATTATTAGTATATTCCTGAACTGATGTATTAACCTGAGCCTGATATGCATTAACTTCATTAGAATATTTTTGAAGTTTTGCATTATACTCAGAAGAATCCTTTGTTTGCTGATTACTCGCTTCCTGTATTTCCTCATCAAGTTGATTTCTAAAAACAGTATTCTCTTTATTATATTCATTTAATTCATTCTGCATATTAGCAGAATATTCTTGAAGCCCATTAGAATACTTATTTTGAAATACTTGTAAATTTTTATTTAATTCTTCATTTGTCCATCTTTGGACTTCTTTATTAACATCATTCTGGTATGACTGAAGCTGACTTGAATACTTAGAAAGTTTAGCCTGATATTCTTGTTGTTCTTTTTGAAGTTTTAATGATGCTTCCTGCTGAGCTTCTGTAGAATTTATCTGGGCTTGAGTTTGCCGTGTTTGAGCAGAAGTCTGAGATTGCTGTATAGTTCTATCTTTATCAAACTGAGCTTCTTGTTGAATTCGTTGAGCATTCATCTGAGCTTGTTGTGTAGCTTCTTGTACTTTTGCCTGATATTCAGTATTCTCTTTATTAAAAGCATTAAGACTATCTGTCATTTCCTGCGAATAAGCATTAATATAAGTAGATATCTTCTGCATCTGAGCATTAGCAATCTCTATATCTTCATTAGTTTCTATCATATCTGCGAGAGTATCCCACCATGTATCAAACTCTATTTGGTCATTTGAATCAGCAATAGTCCCAGATTCCATACCAGTTAAACCAGCATTTCCCGTAACTGTTGGAGATGTATATGTAGGAGCAGTACCAAGATTTGCAATAGTTGTTGATTGTATAGTAGGCATTGCCCCAATAACTGTATCTGTAACTGTAATAGATGTAATATCCGGAGTAGTATAACTTGGGTCAGAAGGAGTAGATGGTGCAACTGGTAGATTCATAGAACCTATTGTTCCTAAAGCCGGAGCCGCAAAAGTTGGTTTAGTATAAGTTGGAGCAGACGCTCCACTCATTGAAAGAGCTCCAGTACTAAAACTTGGTGCAGATGGAGATGATGGTACAGCATTTGATATACTTAAATCAGATATAGATGGAACCGATGGAGATACAGGCAAAGATGGTAAAGTAATATCACTTGGTAAATCAGAAGATTTACTACCCATCTTATTCTGTAATGCCCTCATAGATGCATAAAGAGATACGAGATACTCAGCCTCATCAGGAAATACTGATATTGCCGAATCACCATAGGCTACTGATGGATATTGAACTTCATCATATTTACATGAACCTCCTTGAGGTAGGACATTCAATTTATTATTCTCAGTATAGAATACAGGGTCAGTAAAACTAGCATATCCCATTTCATCAGGGTCATTTGCATATCCTTTTTCATCAGCCCGTATCCTTCTACATACTCTATCAAAATCACCATCATTACGATATACACGTAGTATTTTACCAGTATTCATTGTTTCAGCTTCACTACCCGGCATAACTGATGTAAATGTTTGTTGAGCAGCACACCAATCAAGAAGATTAGGTGGAAGTATATTTATAATCTCTTTAGCTCCATCAGTAAGAAACTGGGTAAGTTCAGTCTGAGTAGGAGCACTACTCCCATCTATTGATAAACTTGTTAATCCTTCTACTTGTGCTTCAAAAGTTTCCATTATGCACTCGCTATAAATAATTCAACATCAACTGCGTTACCACCGGGATTTACTTGTATACTTCCTAAATCAGCCATAGTACCGAAACTCGGACTTGTATCTGCTTCTGATAACATTAAACCATCAGCACTTCCAAGAATATGACTTTGACCAGCCGCTAAATTTACTTGGTACAAAGTAGCAGCTCCAACAACAGCTAATTCAACTGCATTGGAACTATCTAAATTAGTAATTCTTATATATTTTGAATCTTCAATATCAACAGCCCCCGCCGCTCCATACGCATTAGAGTTAAATACGGCAACAGTTGTTGTTTGACTAGCCGCACAAGTAACGATTCTTTTCATTACCTCATCTATACTAGCAATCTCTAATGTTCTTTTAGAACCATAATCTTGATTACTAAGTATAATATCTTCTTGTATTTTTACTTTTAGTGTAGCCATTATTTCTTCCTATATTTATAAGGCATGATTTCTTTTATTCATATGTTTTATATCTTCATCAACAGTTGTATGGGTTAATTCAATATCAGTTCGTTTTCCCAATTTACTCATCATATACAAATTAGTAGTAAATTTGGATTCAGATGTTTTTTTACCACACTTTTTACAATAAAACCATCTTTCTGGATTTGGAGATTCACAATGAATACAAACCATTATGCCCCACTCACCACCATTGTAAGTATTCTATCTCCATTCAACTGAGTATGAGTAATAGATATAACCTTATTAGTCGTAGAATCTAATGTTTCTACGTAATCTTTTATATCTCTAGCCATAGTACCCGCATCACTTGCTTCCGTATTCGTATTAGCAAAATGAATAAAAACTTTTACTTTAACATTATCATATACTGCCATAATATCTCCAATTCAAATTTTTTTAGATTCGGGGGTCGCCCTTTATACGACAACCCCCACAGTTCTAAGGACTGTTTAACTTATTTATTTAGTTTATGATGTGTGAATACCAGCATTAATACTACTCATTGACTCAGCTAGCCACTCGCCATTCCAAGCCAATATATTGACATAATCACCACGTTCTGCTGTTGTGTCTAGTATAATGTTTGAAATTTGAGTACCTGCAGTTGATGATGCGGCATCATTACCAGCATCTTTTTGAACCATACTAACGATAGCACTTCCAGCCGCAATAGTAATATCAGCAGTAGGAGTTTCTTCCCATACAATGAATTTGTAATGAACGCCATCTACTAAAGTAGTAGGAAGCGTAATTGTGAAAGTTCCACCTGAAGATTCGCAAGCAAAAACCTTACCACTATCTTCGCTAGTTAGAGTCCTTGCGGCTCCAACTGATTCTACTTTTTTTAGGTATCCGTTAGTTTTTCCACTATTCTTATTTAGATAATCACTTCTCATTTTACACACCCTCCAAATTAATCAAAGCATGAGTTTCAGGAAGAGAAACTTCAAGACCTGCTTCTGTAAGAATCATGTCTTTTCTCAAATCTTCATCTGCTGCTTGAACATTTGTTTGGATAGAGGTATCTCGATTAATACCATTACCAACAAGAGGTCGGTAAGATACATGGTCTAAATCGACCATACACAAGAAACCTGCGGACATACCTCTAAATAGAGGTTCTTTAACAAGAGAGATATCACCATGAACAGTCTCAATCTTCATAATACGATGTCCAAATGTTCCATCACTTTTCTGGAAGTTGTAAGCCGCAGCTCCCGCGTCAGTCATATTGAAAGAATTATCAATAAAACCACTCAGTTTGTTAAAGTGTGAAATAACAGGAAGACTAGCTAATGCCAGTTTTGCTGAACTTCCACCCCTTGCTGGGTCAAATATAACTTCGAAATCAGAAAGTAAATCATCATAAGTCCATTGTGCGGCTGTATTAGATTTTAAGTAAGCCTTATCTTCTGTATAAGATAATTGACTACCATCTAAAACTGCCTGAGATTGTGAATTTGCAATAATATGACCTGCGATACCATCAGTATAGTTAATACTATTCTGACTTCCACGCATACCAAATAACATCGCACGTTCAATGTCAATCTTATGTTCTCTTAGTTTAAGATTCCAGATACGTTGCCATTCGTCAGCGTATCCACGATAAACTTGTGCACGAGCTGTATTGCTCATCTCACAAGCTGTTTTAAAAATCTGAGTATATCCATAGTCATGGTCTAACTTTTGAGACCATACGTCTGGAGCCCCAGAACCCTCTTCAAATGCAGTTCCAATAACAGTACACTTCGTATTATCATCTACAGCCGTGGTAGAACCATTAGCCGCAGCAATAGTAGTTGCTGATACTGTTGTTACAGTAGAAGATGTTTGAGTAACACTATCCAATCGAACAGTACACCATTCAGGTTGGGATGTTGAATCGTCATCTTCACCGATAGAAACAACCATACCGGGAATAAGCCATGCGACATTAGCCCCGCCTGATGTATCAAATGTTATTGATGTTGCACTTCCAGCAGCAGCAACTGTAACAGCCGCCTGAGCTAAAAATGCTCTATCAGTAATTGATACTTTTGTTCTATCTTCTAAAAATCGAAACTGTGAATCTGAAGTAGGAACTTTTGCTACTTTAGACAGATATACGAAAAATGGAGACTCGTCCGGGGATAGTTCTGCTACCCTATCACTAAAGTCGAATAATCGTCTTGTGTGAAAATCAGTATTAGATGCACCCGGAGTTCGTGAGCCATTTGCCGATAAACTGCCAGCACTATATGTTGCCATATTCAGTACTCCTTAGTTTATTTTTTTTATAACACATTACTCCTGCTTCCCGCTTTTAGTATGGAATCCCACATTGCGTCCTTTTCGGACTTTGGTTGATTGGCCTCTTGGCCCTGTAGAACTCCTGCAGTGCGGGGAGCCTCTCGTGCGGCCTTAACCGCTTCGAATGAATTAGGAGTTGGTTCACCTGATGGCAAAACTGCAGATTGTTGATTGCGTGACTTGAAAACATCAACTAACGTATCCAGAGTCATACTACTACCCGGGTCAGTTGACCATTCCATAAATTCACGAACCTCTGATTCTGTCATCTTATGAACCCCTCTTAAATCATTCATTGTATTATTAATCAGCATTTGCTCTTGCATTTGAGCGTTTTGTTTACCGATTGCCTGATTCACAACTTCATGCTCCCTCTGTTGACGAAACTTGTAGCTCGCTGATTCAGGTTTATAATACGCATCCCAAGGATTAAATTCATCCTCAGGCAATGAAGATGTATTATCAACAACTGGTTGTCTCTGATTGATGTTGTTAGCTATATGTTGCATATCCTGTTTCATCTTATCGTTCTCAGATTTCTGTTTGTCATACATTGACTGAAATTTCCGAGTTTCATTTTCCCAATCTACCTGATATGTTTCACTTTGTGCAACCCCATGGTCAGCAACAGGGACATCTTGATATCCAAGTTCTTCGCTTAAACCAGTATCTTCTAATACTTGACCTTCTATATTGACTTCACTCATAACTTTCTCCTCGCGATATCCTTAAAATTTAAGGAATAGAACCGATACCTTCTCCAAATTCTTCAATTTGGGGTTTCAATTTTTCCATTTCAAGTTGTACCGCACTAGTAAGTTTATTTGATTGTACTCGCCTATCGGCTTTCGCATCAGACTGCACCTCGGAAAGCTTGGATTTAAATTTCTCAACTTCAACCCGTTTCCTGTCAGATACAGACTCTCTTTGCGCTGTTTGCAAGTCTCCTTGCAATTCTTTGTTTTGTTCTGAAAGTTGCTGAACTTGACTCTGCAACTGTTGAATCTCACCCATTCTCTGAATAAGACCTTCTTTATCAAAAATTTCTGGATTCTTCTTTATCACTTCTGTCCTATCTATTAATCCCATTTGGAATGCTTCTGCGTATACTTGATACTCAGTCCATTTGCTTGTTGGTAGAGTAGAACCCGGTTCTATACTAACATCATGTTGACCAATATTATGCCTATCCTTTTGAATATCCATTACAGTTTCACTATAATCATCATAGTAATTAGCCATTACTTCATTAACATTATTATTTGCCTGAACTAATCTAAAAATCTTTTTGAATGTATAATGACCTTTTGACAATCCATAAACTACTTGACCAAGTTTTCTAATACTTAATTCAATATCACGTAATTTAGATTTAGGTCTTTCAGCCCCCTGAGCTAACATTCTTTCTGTACCACGTACAGTATCAGGAGCTTTCTCAGCAAATCCATGCATAAGTTCTGGTAATCCAAATGTAAAGTCTATATAGAACTCACATGACTGTATCAATTTATAAAATTCACCAGCAAGTGGTGTAGGAGCTGGAAAATGTGGTTCACCTTGAGAACTATCAACTTCTATGACAGCATTTGGATTTGACCAATCCTGTTCAAGTTGACTAATATCATCTACACTACCTATTGGAACAATTAATTTCAGACCCGCAGAAGCCTGAGCATGAGACAAAGCTAATGACCAGAGTTTATTCAGTAGTCGTTGCATAGGTCTCGCCCTAGAAATGTCAGACCTCGGGTATGGTGTACCACTATAAATATTTGGAAGTGGTACAATGGGATATATATCAGTATTGAGAACTGCTTCGTATAAAACAATTTCTCCAACAGATGCCACTACCGCAATACGGGTCTGCAAAATTTCCTGAAATTGGACAAGTCCACGTTCAAATACACCCGGATTCTCATCAAGAAATTTCTGAAATTCTTCTTCATTCAATATCATTTCTTCCTGATTATTAACATCTGCAATTAAATAAAAAGGAATTTTTGTTTTATAAAATCTTTCTAATACTTGATATTTTTCCTGATATGAATTTTCTAAATCTTTAGATTCAGCGGGAGTCCAAGTTTTTTGTTGGTTACTTTGTTGAGATGATGGATAATCTTCATCATCACTATAACCAGATATATTTTTCAACAACCCATCTTCCATTTCTCCAGTTTCAGGGTTTTGTTGTGGCCCAATCTCTGGATACATATTTACAATTTGTTCATCAGTTAAAATTGTAGATAGTATAATATTATCAGCATCCTTAAAATATCTATCTCTACTCGTTGATGGAACATAAATACGGAATGGATTAATACTGGTAAATTTTACTTCTCCTTTTCCAAAATCAGATTCAGTATCAATATAAGCATATAAATAACCCAATCCAGATGAACTATGGTCATGTATTGCTTCCTTGAGTTGAGCATTACCATCAGAGATTTCCCAAATATAACTTAATATAACCCTCCACATCTTAGAAATTTTTACATCTGAGTCTTCTCTTGGTATAACTGTAAAGGCGGGAGATGATGATGTTAGCATAGCTTTCAGTTTCTCAACCGCCGGGCCAACTCTGTCCATTGGTACAGCTGCTTGGTTCCTGCTTTCTAACTCATCAACTTCATTATCACTAAAGTGGTTGCCATAGAAAAAATCAATATCTTTCCTAGCCTCAGTATCCCAATCGGAACGGGCATCACGATATCTACGATATAGCTCTCTGGTGGTTTTTGCTCTTGGGTCTTCTTGTATTTGCATATAAGCTCTATAAGTTAGTAAACAATTACAATACTTGTCAAGAGCAAATATAAACTTTTTTTAGCTAACCCTTGCACCAGTAAACCAGTTATATTTTTTGCGGGATTTTGAAGATTTGCCACGTGTATCTACTTCTTTTCTATCAACCTTGCCGCTTAATGGTGGCTTAGCATAATAATCAGCATAGTATAATCCATCTAAAAGGTCATCATGTTTAGCAAATGGATGTTCAAAGAACTCATCAACAATTTCTGTCATACTATTTCTAATATACAATTTTTTTGAATTTACAATAGGGCCAAGAGATGTTTCTAATCTATCTTCTTTCTTAATTCCTGCTGGTGGTCTAACTCCTTTAAAGATACCGGGTATTAGTCTTCTATCTTTTGTAGCTATTCTTGTAACCATATCACGAACCATTTCCTGAGCAGCTACTGTTTCTATAGTAACCCTTTTAACTGGAGAGTATTTCTTAGCTAATTCTATAATTTTCTCTGGAACATCGAATGTTGGTATCCTTTCACGAAAATATTCAATAATATATCTATTTTTATTTTTATCAATACCAATTACCATAATAACTTGAAAATCAGATTTCTTTGTAGCTGTAGCAGCAACATCAACCCCTATATACACATTAATCGGAATAAAGTTCCCTTCATCGTCTTCAAGGTATGCAAATTTATCTTTAGATACAAAAGTATGATTATGTTTCTGTATTCTATCAATCTTAAAAGATGCATCAGAAATATCACGAGCGTCATTCATATACTCCTGAGCGAACTTATTAACCATACCAGCTTCAATAAATTCTTTTTTCTTAGTATCAAGTTTAGATAATGGGAATTGTTGAGGCCATAATGGTTTTCCATCTTCAATGGCTTTATGGAATGTAACATCCCAAGGATATTTACGACCTTCTTTTTCAGCGTTCTTAACTCCATCAACAATCATTTGCAGAAATGAGTCATAATGGACAATAGTACCTGCTAACCATATCCATCCTTCCCTACCGGGAGATTCTTCAAGGGCAGGATATACTGTAGATACAATCCATTTCTTAATCTCATCCCGTCTTTCGGGTGTTTTAGTATTTAACTCAGACTCGAAGTCATCAAGAATAATACCAGTATAACGTACATCAATCTCAGTACGACCACGTAATCTCTGACTTGTTCCTTTTGCAATTATTCTATCTCCCTTGGCTGAAACAATATCTTTTTCAGTCCATCTATTACCTACAGCATCACCAGCAAGATTACCAAAATAGTATTTAATTTTATCATTATACTCAAAATGAGACTTCACATACTTGATATGGTCAATAGCCTGACCTTGTTCTTCAGCAACCCAAGCTATAAATAGTCTATCTCCCTGTGGAGAGAACAACATCTTATGTACAATAGCGGCCTTAGAAAGAATAGACTTGCCAAATCCCCTAGGAAGTATATTACAAATACGGGCTGCTGGTTTTGTAGATAGGAGTTTATCTGCTACAGTATAGTGAAATGGTGGAGATGCGCTTTTATTTAAAAAGTCTTTAGGAAGAAAGGCTCTTCCAAAATATATTAAATCGTTTAATGACTTATGAAGTATCTCGTCATTGATTTTAGATTCAGATGGAGGAGGAACTATATTAAATAGTTCTACTTCTTTTTTTTCTGCCATTCATTTTGCTCCATTTCTAATCTTTTTACCATTGTTAGCGAGTGTATTGAACTTATAGTCTTTACCTTGAGTTTCCATTTGTCTTTTCTGTTTTCTTTGAAGTATACGCTTTTCCCTACGGCTTTGTAGTGCATATTCTTTTTCCTCTAGTTCTTCCGCCCAATAGTCAATATCTAAATAAGATTCAAAAAAATTATTAAAATCAGGCTTCCCCATATAAATCTACTTTATCTGGATTTCCAATATTAACAAGTTCATCATTTTCATAATATACAGAATTACAATACTTACAACTAAATCCCATAGGCAGAGACCTATCATCAAAAACAATCATTTTTTTATGATTATCTAATTTCTCATTACATACTTCACATTTTTTAATACTACTATTAAAAAGAGGCATAACATATAATGATATATCGCTATGAGATATCTTTTTCAGCATGGCCTATGGCCTTTATACTAGCATTATCTAATTGTTGCAACTGTTCTCTACTAAATCCCTGAAATACAGTAAGTGATTCAGTTTTCTTATCATTTGGAAACATACCAGCTATTTTCATCATCATTTCGAGAGCTCTTAGTTTATCAGAATCACGGGCATCATAGTTATCAATAATATCTTTAGTTTTTGATAAGAGGTATTCTTCGTCAATACCAACTTCACCAAGCATTTTTTTAGTTTCTTCAGTAATCAATTTCTTTACCCTTGTAGTTTTTAATAAAGCCGTTGATGCGGTTTTCGAATATCTAGTATCATTAGTCTTATATAATCTAAGATATGCCTGTTCTGGAGGCATTCCGTTAGCAACATACTTTGCAAACACAATTTCACGACTATTAGGTTTTTTCTCATCTATTCTTATATTTCTACGTTTTTTAGATTTAGTAAATCTATAAATATCATCAGCTATTTTACCAGTAATTTGGATTGCATCTCTTACAGGATAGGAACCAAGGATGGTACGTACATACTCATTACCACTATTAAAGGTTCCACGATGCAATATTCTACATACTTGTCCATCATCTGTCAGTATCCAATCGCCAGTAGATGATTCACGCCAGTCATCAACGAGTTCTGCATCTTGATTATCATAAAATTCATCTTTATTATCATATAAGTACTCTAACTGTCTTTTTACCAGCTTAGAATGCATAGCGCCACTCCCAACCTAAATTACTTGATAGCCCTTGCCATCCCTCCGGACGCTATACATTTCCATCCACTAGTTTTCCCCATACGTATGTTTTACCCTTATGTATGTCAATTACATCAATTCTAAAATTATTATCATCAAACCAATCAATAATACCAAAAGCGTGGCACCAGTTCGTATGTCTTCCCCTTAACCACGCATTCTTTTCTTTGGACATATCCTTTAAACAGCCAAGAGTCCAAGCATGATGGGCTCCATCTACATGAGTGACTCCCTGCCGTTGCACATCGTGCGTATGTCCATAAATAATATTCTTGCCAAGGTTCATTACGTGCTGCCTTGTGTGATTAATGGTAGTATAGTGACCACCATGATAGAAGAATAGTTTGCCAATCTGCATCAAATGTCCATAGGGATAGTACTTATATCCCCTGTCTTTAAGGGACATGATGTTTTTAAACTTATATTGTGACAGATATGGAAATTCTTCTACAAATGAATTGAGCCAATCATCGTGATTACCTTCAATCATATGTTTATCTGTACATCCAACGCTTTTTAAAGCATTATCAAACAAGTCCAATCCAGCATTAACCTTAGCAGCTTCAACTTCTAAGTCTTCTATAGTATATTCCAAAGGAGGCCTTTTCCTACGTTTGTACCGCCAAGGTGATATACTCTTCCATTCTCCTAAATCACCAAGGCAAACAAAGATATTAGGCTTTACCATCTTTATAGCCTTTAGAACTACATTAATAGCAGCATCATCTTGTAAGGGAAAGTGTATATCTGGTATAACAATCGCTCTTCTATGCTCTTTTTTAGGTTTAGGCTTCATATGGTATGATTCCTAAGTCTACAGCAGACACTCGTTCTATTTCCATTGATTCTATTCTCTCTTTTATTTCAGCAACAATCTCTATTTGTTTAGCATCACCCTTGATAACTTTTTTAATATTCAATTTTTCACATAATTCATGTAATCTATCAACTGTATCAACCAAATCAAGGTATTCAAATCCCATTACTAACTCCCGGCACCACAATATTGTTAAAATAATCACACCTTTTATCAACTTGGCAAGGTTTGTTAGCAAATTTACTCAATATACGAAAAATAAGCACTTTATTACTACTATTCATCATACAACCAAGGCAATCACCACTATCCCAATTAGCACAATGTTTCATAGCAGTACGTATCTTACTATTCTTTACCATTTCAAAAATTTAAATGGCAATTTTACAGGCTTTGCTAAGGCTTTCATTACAGGACTTAGCTTTACTCTTGCTTTTCTTGTTGTCTTTTTTGCTTTTGCCATGATACTAATCTCCGTTTTTGTTATGGGGGTAATATAACCACTATTTAATCTAAAATACAAGGAAAAAGATTTTATTTCTTTTTAGCCTTAGCTATAATATATATATTATAGCAATATTGCTATATATATATATATATATGCTAAAGTATATAATAAATATTAGCAAGCTATAAAGAGAAGAATGGAATTTGTGTGGAAAATGGGAAAATTGCTGTACAATGTGGGCTATCCTTTTACCCCGCCCCCTACCCCCGTCGTTCTATTTACGAAGTTAGGATTTTAGGTTGAAATTTCTATTATACATAATATACACTATACACATAAGATAATGATTTTAAAATGTAGGGGATAAATAAATCTAACCTACATTCATTCATGATTGTTTGTTTTATTTCCCCATCGTATCATATTATTTCGTATATTCTTCCTATGAATAAGGAGACTACAATGTCAAAACAGACCACTAAACCAACAACATCAGTTGTTGTACGTGAACCATTGACACTCAACACTCTCCCCAACTTACCAACTGAAGTAACAACGTCAGACTGGTACACTTCAACCATACACAACACCTCGTTGACCAACGTAGGTGGAGAACAATGGAAAATGTACTTGTTCGAATGTTACAACGTTAAAACCAAATCGTTTGATGTTACTCTAATCAAATCGAAGGTTGAGATGTTATCATCTTTTGGTAAAAGACCTCCGAAATCTGAAGGTTTTGGAAGTAATGGAGAGGACTATAGTGATTCCATGAAACAAACCAAACAAGATATAATCAACTTAATCGGTAAAAGTACCGATAGTAATGGTTGTTTTGTTGGTGTTTCAGGTAAACTCTATAAAATACAAAATCCCTTTTTTCGGGAGTTCGTATTAGTCAATGGTAAACCTAAAATGAAAACTACACTTAAAAAAGGTACAAAGTTAGATGATGGTAGTGTAGTATAAACCCTAACCACATAACCTAAGGGTGATGTCATTATGATGTCACCCTTTTTTTACAACTGATATTGTTACCCACAACTAAAACACATAACAACAAAAAAACATGAAGATTAATAAAACATGATACAAATATTTTTAGATAGAAAGAATAAAATTACTATCAGCATTGGTAAAAATAAAGTAGTGAAATATATTCCTACGAAAGACCAACGCAAGTTTATAAATAAATTGTTTGATGAAAATAAATTGCTGTGTACTGATGAACATGGTAATGAAAAAAGAATTCCTGTAATAATACACGACAACGTAAGAAAGCTCACAACAACTATTGCTGGTGATACTATTGATAGTGCTGATAAATATAGTGGTGTACCAAATGGTGTACGCTACATACCTAATAAGCTCATGACTTACGAGAAAGATAGACAGGACTGGTTGCTGGAAAGACTGAAACGTACTTTCATCAGCTTTGACAATAAAAATTTAACAGACCAAGAGTTTAGAACAGAAATGAGACTGTTGCTGAACAGATAGGAGGCTATATGGGAAATATAACTGAAACAACTCACTTTGAGAAGCTCAAAGAAGAGAGTGAACAAATGAAAGATACGATGCAAGAAGATGAAAAACTTGTGTATGAAGAACAATTTGGCAATAACGATAAATGCGTTATATGTGGTGATGATTCAATTTATGATATGTCAAAGCCAATAGATGAAAGAATAGGATATATTGAAGGCTCTGGCCAGATGTGCTTAGACTGTTATGATAAAGTTTATGGTCATGAATGGAATAGAAATAGAGAGCAGAAGATAAGTAGAACGCTCGAAGATATATATGAAATGAAAGATTTCAATGGCGTAGCTGAAGTAAAATGGAACGCAATAAAACATTTGACACCAATAGAGTTTCAGAAGCATTGTAATCCAGATAAAAGATGTGATGATTCAGCATATAAAAGATTGATAGGTAGGAAAATATATATTGTTATACTTGATTCGATACATGAAGATAAATTATGTAGCAACTGTTGGTGGTGTAGGTTTTATTATTATGAAGATTAATATAAATATATTGCAAAAGAAGTATGATAAAGCAGTCAAAGACAATTTATATAGCTTTACATATGATGGTGCTGAAATATTAACAGCATATGCCAAGTATTTACTCGAATATTTAAAAAATGGAGCAAATAAATGAATAAATGCATAAAAATGATAGAAAGATTTATGGAAGCTACCGCTAGTGATAAAGCAGGTGAAATAGTCCTGTTGTACGCTTTGGTAGTAGTTTTATTTCAACTAATAAGGAGTGTGCTATGACTCAAACAGAAAGAATAGAAATACTGAAAGAAGTGGAAGTAGT
>Ga0209349_1000798_pt1 | contig 15771 bp, 24 predicted proteins | sample ETNvirnome_2_130_FD_184067 | JGI IMG/M metagenome (GOLD analysis project Ga0209349, IMG submission 184067) | Marine viral communities from the Pacific Ocean - ETNP_2_130 (SPAdes) (version 2) | ecosystem: Environmental > Aquatic > Marine > Oceanic | place: Pacific Ocean | collected 2013-06-22
TGTTGGACAGGCAGAACGCTGGCCGGCGTGTGCGGCTGGAAGCCGCGGGTGATGACGACATGGCGTTGCCCAGCGGAGCGGAGGGCACCGTGAGGTACTACCGCTGGACGCAGACCGCTGTCGGGATCCTGGCTGTCGACTGGGATGATGGTTCCACGCTCTCGCTGATCGAGGGCTACGACGCTTGGACTCTGTTGTGAGCGTGGATCCGCGGCGCGTGCGGGAGCTGTTGAGGGTGATTCTGGAACGGCCTGACTGGATGCGTCGGGCGCATTGCCTGGGTGTCGACACCAACCTGTTCTTCCCTGAGCGAGGTGAGCCGACGGCGTATGCGTTGTCGATCTGCTCCGAGTGCGATGTGCGGTTGCAGTGTTTGGCGTTTGCTATTTCGGGAGCGGAGCGTGAGGGAATCTTTGGCGGCACTTCGGCGCGTGCCCGCCGGCGGCTGCGTGTGCCTGTCAAGGCGGCGTTGGCTGAGGGTCGGCTGTATGACATTGCGTGATGTTGACGAGCCTGCAGAGTTTCTGCGGCGGTTGGTTGCCCGACCTGAGTGGATGGCTGGTGCGGCGTGTGTCGGCGATGAGCGCCTGTTCGGTTCTGATGACGCGTCGTCGGCAGCGATTTTCGCTTGTGAGATGTGTCCCCTGATTCGTCGCTGTTTGCGCCACGCTGTGGCCCTCAGGTTGCCCCACGGGGTGTGGGGTGGCATGTCGCCGACTCAGCGTCGGCGCGTGAGGGCAGCCGTAATCAAGTCCATCAACAAAGGGAGATACCTCTGATGCCGTTGAGTTCTGAGGACCAGAAGTGGAATGCCCGTCAGGAGCGGGCGGTGGAGTACAACGCTACGGAGGGTCGCGCGTTGCGCGACATCGAGCGGGAGTTGCAGGAGTTGAACTCCAAGCTGGACGCTCTGTTGAAGCACCTGGGGGCGACATGACTCAGGTAGCGGACTGGGTGGAGCTGACAGCGTCGTGCGGTCGATGCGACCGGCGGGACAGTGTCAGCGTGCCGACGGTGAAGTACGCCGAGTGGAGGGGCGGGGGTGCCTTCGGGGTGGTGTTCTCCAACCTGTCGCCCCAACAGCGCGACATCCTGATCGGGTCGGATACGACGAGGCCGTTCCCGTACTACCTGTGCGCGATGTGTTGGGACAAGACGTTTGAAGGGGAGGAAGAATGATTGTCATCGTGGGGTTTGCCGGCATGCTGTTCGGGTCTGTTGTCGGTTATGCGGTGCGCGACATCGTCGCGTATCGTCGCCCGTTTAGACGCAAGATGCTGGGACTCGACAGGTACTGGCGGTCGTGGCCTGCGATGTTGGCTGACCTGGACGACGTTTCGTCGTCCTGATCGTTGCCAGTGGGACAGCATCGGCAGTAAGGTAGGGGTAATGCGATATGATCCGATTGTTCCCCCGTTCACCTTTTACTACCCTTTCAGGTGGGCGGGGGAACTCCCGAAAAGGGAGAAGAGAATGAGTGACGATTTTCCAAACCTGAGGGTGCTTTCATCCGAGGGTGCGCCGCCGCAGGAGCGGGTGGTTGACTGCCTGTTTGAGATTGGGCGCACGTTTGCGTCGCTCCATGACCAGTTTGAGCGCCTGTTCGTGGCGTACTCGGACGCTGTGCATGGCACTCCTGTCGATGAGTGACGGCCACCTGTTTCTGCCGGCGTTTGACGAGCTGCAACAGACCCTGGTGAGGCTCAAGCCTCGGGATCGGATGCGGATGAGAACGATGTTGGAACGCGACCTACAGGCGTTGCGGTCGGAGCTGTCTGATGCCCGCGAGGACGACATCGCAGGGCTGGTGAACGGGGGTACCCACAGTCAGGCTGAGGTCGGACGCTGGGCCGGTGTGAGCCGGTCCCGCGTCGCTAAGATTCTGCGTGCACGCGAGAAGAGGTTGCGCGCGAATGGTTCTATCTGATATATCTGATGATGGCGCCCCAGCGCCATCTTCTGATATCAGATGGCGGGGATTCCTTGAAGCGTGTACGTTGTCGCATCCGATTCGACGAGTCCCTCTTCGGTCCACTCGTCGAACAGGGATGCCAGTCGGCGCTGGATCTCCACGCATTTGGTCTCTGATTCCACTCGGAGGGTGACGGTGAACTCTACGGATGCTGCCATGCGGACATCATAGGTCACCCACGACTGTCACACCCTTCGTCTAACCTGTAGGCATGATCGAACACAGATTCCGACAGTCCTGGTTGAATACCTTCCTGGCGTGCCCTGAGAAGGCTCGCACCGTTCGCAACGGAACCGCCATCGATGTGGCCGGCAGCAAGGCGGTGCGAGGCACCGCCGTGCATGCCGCTATCGAATCGGCGTTGCTGGCCCGCATGGACGGCAACGAGTTGGGCGTGGACGATGTTCTCGAGGCGTTCCACTGGTCGTGGGACAGCCTCGTCGACACCATCGGGAAGTGGAACAAGGGAGCTGAGACCCCCGAGGCGACCGTCCCGCTCGCCGAGACGATGGTCAGGGTGTGGCACGACGAGGTGTTCCCCTACCTGAACCCTGAGGGTGTCGAACGGTCGTTCGAGTTTGTCCTCTACGAGGACGAGGGCCGTCGCATCATCCTGCATGGGACACGCGACCTCGACGAGGAGTATCTGACCTGGGATTGGAAGACCGGCCAGCATGATCCTGCGTGGGAGGTTCGACGCAACGACATCCAGTCGATGGTGTACACGCTGGCTCGGGGCCATGAACGTGGCGACCTGGAGTCGCCGCAGCCGTTCCGCTACTGCTACCTGACCGACGGCTCGGTCGAGATTATCGATGTGACGCGCACTGCTCAGGACTGGGCTGCGCTGGTTCCGATGTGCAACTCGATTGCCGACCTGATCGAGGCGAAACTTCCGTCGTGGCCGATGCGCTATGATGGGTGGAAATGTTCCGACGACTGGTGTCCCAACTGGGCTGCATGTCGTGGGCAATACTTGGGTGTCGGCTCTAAGCCGGCGAACTGGTAACCAACTAATCCCGAAAGGGGAAAATAATGAATGACAGAGAACGGGCGATCATCGCTCAGGTGGCCGCTAAGGCTGCTGCGGAGCTGTGCCACGGCATGGGCAGGGACGGCATGGCCGACTACCTTGCCTGCTCGGAAATGGTGTTCAGCGACATCCTCGACAAGATCGGCGACGAACCGGCCGATGTGCCTGCTGCTGCGGCTGCGCCTGTGATGCCTCCTACTTTGAGTCCTGTCGCTCAGGCGCAGGCAGCGTTCCCTGGGGCCGAGGTCACCTCGGCCGCTGCTCCTGCCTCACCGCCGCCGCCTGCTGCTGCGGCGAAGCCGCCTGGGGGTGCTCGCAAGAAGAAGATGCTCGACGCCAACGGGTTCGTCACCGACGACAAGCAGGCAGCGTGGAACGTAGCGTTTCTGTGCGCCGGTCAGAAGACCGCCGACGGCAAGGTTGTCGTGTTCGACAACCAGCGCAAGAAAGCGTCGGGCGAGTGGAAGCCCAACGCAGCAGACTTCAACATCACAGAGGCGGGTGCCGCCATGTACGGATTGGGCAACAAGCGGATCGGCTTGTGGTTGTCGGATGCACCGACACACATCCAGGCCGGCGATGGTTCCATCCTTCCCTTCAACGTGGAGGACATGCACGCACGCTGCGGTGCGTAATGTCCGAGTTGCCCTCTCCCCTCTCCCCTGAGGAGATAGTTGCCCGATTGGAGGGGGTGTCCTCCGACCACGGCGGGGACACCCCCGACTACAAGTTCATCGAACCGACTGCTACGGCGTTCGATTCGTTCGTCGACTACGTTCGTAACGACGAGGGACGGTTCCTGCTCGGCTACCCCGAGGTTGACCTCAACATGCGGGGCCTGGCCCGCGGCGAAATGCTCCTCGTTGTGGGCCACTCGCACAACGGCAAGTCGCAGGTGTTGTACCAGGCCATAGTCAACGCCCTGTTGAACAGTGACGCCCACATTCTGATGTTCTCCCCTGATGAACCGCGTGAACTGGTCGCTCAGAAGTTGCATTGCATTGCCTACGGTCGCAACGGCGAGGAGTTGGAGCAGCAGATCAAGGACGGCAACGAAGCCGTGTTGGAAGAGGTTCGTTCGGCTGCACGCAACCTGTTTGATCGGATACTGATCAACGACGGGGCGTTGACGTTCACGCAGATGTCCGACACCCTCAAGGAGGCGCAGGACTACTGGGGTCGACACCCCAACTTTGCCATGGTCGACTACCTTGAACTGCAACCAGGGGAGTCGGACCACACAGGGGTGGTTGCCAAGGCGCAGGGGTTGAAGCGGTGGAGCAAGGAGGCTTCGATCCCGTTGGCGGTCGTGCATCAGGCGGGCCGTGGGTCTGGTGACCGGCACAAGCCAGCCATGATCACCGCCGGTAAGTACGGCGGTGAGCAGGAAGCCCTGGCTGTTCTCGGTGTGTATCGCAAACGTGACGATCCTGCGTTGACCTATGTGGAGAAGTGTTACCACTCGGTGTCTATCAATATTCGTGTCACGAAGAACAAGCGGCCACCGAACAAACTCGGCGACTTTGAATACTTTCTGTGTCCTCACACTGGTCAGATTCGCACCTATCGTGATGACGACATTCCTCCTGATGACAGGTACATGCGGTGAGGCTTCGATACCTGAACCTCTACGCTGGGATCGGGGGCAACCGCGCACTGCTACCTGCCCATGTGGATGTGGTGGCCGTGGAACTCAACCCGAGGGTGGCCGACGTATACGGGGAGCTTTACCCCGATGACGAGGTGGTGGTTGGTGACGCCCATGCGTACCTGTTGGAGCATGGCGCAGACGACTTCGACTGGGTGTGGTCGAGTCCGCCGTGTCAGTCCCATAGTCGTATGATGAAGGCGACGCGTCACAGGCTGCGGCGCTACCCCGACATGGCGCTGTACCAGGAGATCCTGTTTTGCCAGCACTTCGTGAAGGTGCCGTGGGTCGTCGAGAACGTGGCACCCTATTACGAGCCGTTGGTGGCCCCACGCCAGCGTGTGGGCCGGCACCTGTTCTGGTCTAGCGCACCGTTCGAGGTTGAAGACATCAAGCGTCCAGCAGGGTTCATCAACCAGGCCACGTTGGCTGGCAAGGAGGTTCTCATGGACTGGCTCGGGATCCACTTTGAGCAGAACGTCTACCTCGACGGCAATCATTGCCCCGCTCAGATCCTGCGGAACGCTGTGCATCCGCGTATCGGCCGGCGGATTTTCGATCAGGTGACAGCCGGTGACGGGTACGCGAGGTGAGTGACCGTGTCGCCATCGGCGACAAGTTCTGCCACCTGTTCCGAGGCAACGCTTTGGCGAAGGACACAGCCGACGGCGAGTTTCGACCGTGGCGCGGCGAGGATGGCACGCCGATGCCTGCCAGCGGCCTCGTCTTCCAGGAAGCAATCCACAGGCACCTGTGGGGTCCGTACCGCCTCGGCGTGTACCCGCTGATGGAGGTGGAGGGTTCCCCGAGTTGCAATGTCGGATGGTTGGCCGTCGACTGGGACGAGGGAGACATTTCCCTTGTTCACGCCGTCAACGTGCGGGAACTCCTCGCCCAGCTTGACATCACCTCATGGGTGGAGGCCAGCCGATCAAAGGGGTTTCACCTGTGGGTGTTCCTCGAAGAGGACATTCCCGCTCAGATGGGCCGCAACGCCATGTTCGCGGCCTGCCAGATAGTTGACTCCCCCACCAGGGAGGTGTACCCCAAACAGGTCACGATGCCCGCTAAGGGCTTCGGGAACGGAATACGCCTCCCGTATGCGCTGTCACGCCCAGAGGGCCGTCAGGAGGCTGTGCGTGGCTCTGAGAGCAATCTGACGTTAGAGGAGTTCACCGCTGAGGCGTTCGATTCGATGGTGACACGGCAACAGATCGTCAAAATAGCGTCCCTTTACCAGCCGGCACCATCCACACGACCCATCCACACCCCCAAGTTCACGCAACGAAGGGTCGATGCGGACTTCAGGTTCGTAGCCCGAGACATATGGGACCAGGGTCCGTCGCACAATGACCGCAGCCTCGCCCTGTTCTCGTTCGCCTGCTCCCTGTTTCGCCAGCTCTACTCGCCTGACGCTGTTCTCGAATGGACCCGCCAGTGCGACCTGAAATGGGGGCAGAAGTTCGCTGCCCGCGGCCCGCAGGGCGAGCAGCAGTTACGCAAACTGGTCGATGATGCCGGCAGCAAGATGGGACGATGACATGATGGACTTTGACCACTGGTTGAAATACGGAATCGAACAGGGGTTCTGCGGCCCCGCCGTGTGCAGCACCCACGACGGAATCCCGACCTCCGAGGAGGAGGATCTCATGTGGCAGGAGTACGACCCGTGTATCCATGTGATACGCCCCTACACGGACGACGCCCACAAGGCGGCGGTTGAGGAGAACCATTTGCCGTCCACTTGGCGAAAGCCCCGCTGATGCGGCTAGCCCGTGTTTTATCTCGGCACCCATAAAGCCCACTGGCTCGCATCCGTAAACGTGCCACTGTTCGTGTCCCGTCGAACGCTGGCACCCCGCAAGACGCTGCCACGGGCCATCACCAACTGGGCGCTCGACAGCGGAGGATTCACAGAGATCCACACCTACGGCCGTTGGGAAATGTCCCCTGCCGACTACGCCACCCAGGTCCGCCGCTACGACGACGAGATCGGCAAACTGGACTGGTGCGCGCCGCAAGATTGGATGTGCGAGGCGTCTGCCCTGGCGGCGTCGGGCCTGACCGTCGCCGACCACCAACGCCTCACCGTTGACAACTTCCTTGAGTTGCGGCAACTCTTAGGGATGACTGTCGCTCCCGTTCTTCAGGGCTGGGAGTTTGACGACTACCAGCGTTGCGTCGACCTGTACACAGCCGCCGGCGTGGAGCTTGGCGACGAGCCGGTCATCGGCCTCGGTTCAGTGTGCCGCCGCGGCGCCACGGACGAGATCAGCCGCATCATCCACTCCCTGCACCCCCTCAACATGCATGCTTTCGGCGTGAAAGGCCGCGCCTACGCCGCCAACTACGACCTGCTAACCAGCGCCGACTCGATGGCGTGGTCATTCCAGGCCCGCTACGACCCCCCGATGGACGGATGCCCTCACCAACACTGCAACAACTGCCCCAAGTACGCCTTGGTATGGCGCCAACGGATGCTGGACCGATGCGCCCAGCAGCGCCTCGACCTGTGACCTACTCATTCAGGATCCCAGGTCGACCCAAGTCGAAGAGCCGGCCACGATTCGCACGCGGCCGCGCCTACACCGACAAGAAAACCCTCGATGCGGAACAACGCGTAGCCGACCTGTACGACGGCCCCTTCTACGAAGAACCAGTCTCCATGACCATGGTCTTCCACCCCGACTGGACCGACGTAACCATCGGCCCGATCGACCAGGCCATCTCGCCCCTCACCGCCGACGCATCCAACCTGTGTAAACTCGTCGAAGACGCCCTCAACGGCGTCGCCTACCCAGACGATAGGCTAATCCAAATGCTTCTAGTGAAAAAGATTCCACGGTGAGTTTCGCAGACCTGCCATGGGAGCAACGATACGGATCAATGGGCGACGAAGCCGAAGGAGCATTCGAGGAACGCACCGAAGGGTGGGCACGGTACGGGTTCAACCGTCCGCCCTATTCGATAGAGACACTGCCGCTGTTCCTGCGGTACACCCCTGACTACGTCACCGTCAACACACTCATCGAAGTCATGGGTTGCGGCAAGAACGGCCTCAAGTTGAAACAGGAAAAACTGTCAGCTCTGACCATGTGGGACGGGCAGATGCCCGTCTGGTTGTGGATCTGGTCGACACCGAAACAGCAATACGCGTTTGTTCCGTTGAAAACGATCACGAAGTTCATTGACAAGGGAGAGGCGACCCCAGGGTCGTTCCGAGAGGGTAAAGCATACTACGGCTTCAAGCCGTCCCTCTTCCCTTGGACTGACAGTGTCATCGAATGACGGCCGACGCAAGGAATCCCTCTACGATCCCCTTCTCCCGTGGGGTCGGGCTGGCGACCGCCACATGCACACCTCGGCGTTCACCCGCCCCTTCTCAGGGTTGGAGGCACTCCTTGTTTGCGACCCCACCAACGAACCAGAAGAATCCGTTCTTGAACAACTCGCCCTACGCGAGGCTTTAGCCGACGCTCTCGACACCCTGGATGAAGATGACCGCTGGCTTTTCGACATGCTTGTTGTTGTTAGGTTGTCTCTGCGTTTTGTTGGCCGTGTTATCGGAATGCCTAAAACGACTGTGGCAAGAAGACGAGACAAAATCATCGCGAACCTTCGACAAATCCTCAGCGACGATTCCGTCGTTCAGGAACGACTAGGTCGACAGTGGTTCAACCCAGACAATCAGGCGGAGTTGCTTCCACACAACAAGTAATGAACTGCATCCATTTTTCCAACCAGATCAGCATTTCCTTCTGAGCCAACCAGTTGCCCCGCTCGGCTTCTTCCCACGCACACAACAAGGCGATCACTTCGTCTGTGGTGAACACGGTCAACACGCCGAGGTGTTCACCGTTCCACTTGGCGTGGGTGCCGTCCTCAACCTCGAACGTGCCGCTGGCACGCTCCAACTCTGTGGTGATGCCCTCCTGTAGTTCCTGCCTGACAGAACTGGCAAACCACGAAGACCACGCCGCCTCGAAATCGAGCGGCGTTTCTTCACTCACGACCCGAGTCGTTCCCTGGCCAGCGTCTTCACTGCCGACAACAACGCTGCTCCCGCTGCGATAACCGCAGTGCGAAGCGTTGAAAGGTCACCGATGATGATGACAGCAGTGAAAGCCTGCACCGCAGTCCACGCTGCTCGTTCGCCCCATGAACCCCACGAAAACTTTGATGACGTAGTCACTTCCCCTTCTTTCCGCGGCCAGCCTTTGAGTAGGCTATAGCCGCTGCTTGATCTTTCGAATAGCCCTCACCGATCAGTTTACCAATGTTGTGCGACACTGTCGCACGGCTGGATCCGCGTTTGAGCGGCATGCTAGTAGCGGGGCTTCGGACGTTTCGGGCGCTTCTGGCCCACTGTCAATCTCGCAGAGCTTTGCGGGCCGCTGAACGCGACTGGCCTGCCGGCAGCGAAAAACTGCCGCGTTTCACGCTGTCGACCAGAATACGACCAGTGGCTACCAGTTTCGGCGTTTTGCCGTCACGCATCAGAACCTACTTTCCGAATGGTCGGCCACCGCTGTTGGCGTTGCCGAGATTGGTGCTGCGTAGATACGAGGCAGCCTTCTTCGCCTTCTGACTCATGTCCCACATGGTGAACGAAGACGTTGAGTCGTTGGGCTGGTCGTCTTGACTGCCGAACGTATCCTCAAACGTTTCGTATCCTTTTCCTTTAGGCATTGAAAGTACCTCCTACAAGAGGAACAGAGCGTCCCACGTTGAACGGTCCACTGCCCCCGTTTTCCGCAGAATCCCCAGATTGGTTTGGAAATCTTTTACCGCCAACCTCGTCTTCGCCCCGAAGACACCGTCGACCGGCCCAGGGTCGTAACCCTTGTCCCGCAAGCGGGCCTGCACCCATCGAACCATTTCGCCTCGGGAACGCCGCAGCCTCGACAACGGCTTGGCATCAAGAACAGCTCCCAACTCGCGGAAGAACCGTGCTATCCCCTCAAAGTCGATAGTTGACGGGTTCCCAGCGTAAAGAACGCATCCGTTGACCAACCATGCATGCAACTCTGTTCCAGGGCACGCCGTCGACGACAAGTCCTTATGGCCCTTCAACCACAGTTTCCCTCCGTAACGGGACTGGATGTCTGCAATAACCTCTGAGATGCCTATGAGGGCAGGTTCGGGAATCTTCTTGCCTCCGAAGCCCGTGTAACAGATGCTTTCTGTTTTAAAGTTGTAGTGCTTGGTAGCGCCAGAAACGATCCCTGAACCTCGGCCCTCATAGATCACTCCGTTTTCGTCAACAAGCCAGTTGTAGGCAACAGCGTTCCAACCGCGAGTATCCATGTGGTATCGCTCGTAGGCTCGAACTGCGGTAACGCCCTGTGGCGGGTCGACTACGCCAGAGTGATGAACGACTATTCCCACGACACGGGAAGAACGCAGCCGCGTGAACGGCCTCTTCGGCGGTCTGGCGTGCCAATCGTCGCGTGAGATGAAGTCCATCAACCTAACCTGCTTTCGTCCCAGCGAGTCTAGACGTTGCGGACCTCAATGTCGATCATGCGTTTCATGTCGTCCGACAACTCACGCTGCATGCGGATCAACTGGTTGCGTTGCTCCTCAGGGGTGTTCGCCCGCAGGCCACCACCGAACATCGTCGACATGAACGTCGTCATCCAACGCTTCTCATACTTTTCCTCGCCTGGGATGAGGCGGCGCAGCCGCCCCATGAACGGCATCATCTGATCCAACACATACAGGTCCGAATCGGTCATCTTCCATTCGCCCTTACGGTTCTCCTCCGCTTTCCCCAACGCTCCGAGGATCGGCATCAACCCTGGGATGTTCGCATACGACGGCGGCACATTCTGGAAGCGACCCTTCAACGGCAGGTCTGCGAAGAACTGCTTGCCGGCCCACAACTCGATGGGCAGCTTGGCATACGGGAACGCCGATTCGGCGAACGCCCTGGTTGCCATGTCCAACGGCTTGAGGCCAGTGATCGGCCGGTCATCGGACCGCATCCAACGGTTCAGATCCTTGAACGGCAAATCGGGGAGGACGTAGAGCTGCGACCCGTCCATCCTCCACGGCAAACGGATACCCAGGTTCTCCATGAAGTAGTCGGGCACGACCCCTTCGGCCTCGCTGGCGTACTCCAGTTCGCCCTTGACCTGCCGCAGCCTCGACCACGCAGCAGGTCGGTTCCCAATCGATTCGATCAGCACCGGCAGAATATTCTTCTGCCACTTCCAGAAAGGAATCACCATCTTGATTTTGGCTTCAGTCGGTGTCAGCTCGCTGTAGTCAAAGTGGAACTTTCTGATCGCCTTCCATGCCTCATCGAGGTTGCCGCCGCCTTCCATGACATGCCGCCCTGCGGTCATACGCACCATGAACTCGGCTTCAGTGTTGGCTTTCCGCACCGCCTTGAACGGCCAGAAGTGCGCCCGCAACGGATTCCAGGTTCCCATCGACGCCATGGCGGACTTCTCCGCCACCTCGATAGCAGCCTGACCTCCACCAGCGATCCCCGACCGCTCTATCTCATCGAAGATCCGCCAGTCCCGATCAGTGGCATTGCGGAACATGCCGCGCACCCCAGCGAGCTTGACCGGCTGGCCTGTCTCAACCGTCTTCCACGCCAAATACTGGCTGCCCGACCCGAGATGACCGGCCACCGGCCGGTCGATAACCTTCCCCGTTCTCGCCGCCAGATCGTCAAGATGCTGCAGGTACTTCGTGTCCTTGACAGCGTCGATGGACGACTTCATCGCCATGCGACGCATCGCCGAAGTCTTCATGTGCTGACCCATCTCGACACCCAAAATCTGAGAGTTGATCCAGGTGGCACCCATGATGTTGCGAATCACAAACCCAGGGGTAGCGACCGCTTGTGCCTTCCAATAGTTCAGCAACGACTTGTACCCCTTCGTCCAGTCGGCCATTGCGCTGGCGCTGTTGAGTTTCGCAGCGGCCAGCGTTGCCGAAGCGAACAGGTCAGCGGACTCCTTCATGTTGACCGCCGAATAGCCCTTCAACCACGGCCCCGTCAACTGGTTCGACAACGCCTCGTTGTACGCATGCTGAAAGCCCTGCATGGTGCGTTCCTGGTTGAGTGCCCGCAACGCATCCTCCTGGCTGTCCATCGCCGAGATGCGACGGCCAAGCTCTGTTGACCGTCGGGCACGGTTCATTTCCAGTTCGAGTTCCATGGCCTGCTCTTTCGCGGACTGTAGGTACTTCTGCTGGTTGAACAAATCGTCAGGAGTCAATATGTCCTTCTGGGCGATCAGGCGGGCCTCTTCCAACCCACGTTCCAGGTCGGGTGCGATGCCCTGCCACTTCTCCGCTGCCGCTTTGGCTTCTTCCAACGCTTCGCCGTACAGGCGGGCGTTGGCGAGACCGCCTGCTTCTGCTGCGGCGACCTTCTCAGCGATGTACGCCAGATCAGGCAGCGCCACCTGGCGAGCCGTTGGGCTTGCCGCATAGGCGGCGCGGCCCTCCACGAAGGCGTCGTATCCGATTCGGAGGGCTTGTTCGTCGAGAACATTCCGTCCTTCACCGCCGAAGTCGGTGATGATCCCTTTGCGGCCCGTCCAGGTTCCCCCAGCGGCCCCCCGCCCCGCACCTTTGACGCGTGGCGCATGCTTGAAAACAGAGAACAAGGCGATGTCTTCGGGGGAGTACCCGTGACCTATCCCCATCGCCCAGTCGTACCCCCCCTCCACTGCGGACTCTCCAAACCGCGGGTCGCGGGCTATGTCCCGTGCCTGCGGGAAAAACTTGGCGTCGTCCATCACGGGGCGATAACTGATTCCTTTCCCCCGCAACACCATTGCCGTGAACTCCTCAAAGGTCGGTGCAGGACCGAGGGCAGCAGTGCCGCTCCTGATCTGGTTGAACGCCGCCTGCAAGAAGTCGTCATCAGCCGCATGCAGGTACGCCGTCGACCCTGTCAGATTGTCGAGATCAACCCACTCCGAATACTTCTTAGCCCACGCCTTCATCTCAGGAAGAATCGAAGACGGAATCGTCCCAGTCTCCAACGTCTTGACGAGCTGACGGCCCGCCTTGACGGTCCTGTCGTTCAACGCAGCCCGAGCCATCAAACCGTTCATCTGAGCCAACGCAGACTCCATGACCGTGATGTTGCGGTTCACAGCCTTCAACTCTGCGTAACCCCTGGTGCCGGCCTGCTTCGCCGCAGCGTCCACGCCGGCCACCAACTGGCGCAGACGCGCCACCTCGGCGCCGATCTCGTCGGCGAACCCGCCGTACTGCTCCATGACCCGCGCCCAGTTCCCTGTGGGCAGTGGTGTCAACGAATCGAGACCCTTGATCGCAGCCTGAAGTTCCTTCGGCAACCATGTTGCCTTCCCTGAGGTCAGCCCTGCTACGGAACGCTGCGCGGCGTTGATGCGGCGCCCCAACTCGGGCGCCAAATCGGCCGGCAAGCCAACCGTCGGAGTTCCCACACCTCCGACACCCGCAGCGGCCTCGTCAACCTGCCGCAACCGAGCCGCACCCACACGATTCGCATCAATCTTGCCCTCGAACTGTTTGATCGTCCCACGATCACCAGCGATACGCCTAAACCGGCTAGCGAGATCCATGCGGATAGCCCCACGGGCATCCGTTCTCACAACCAGACCGATGTTCTCCATGCCCCGCAGCACATTCTGAACATCAACCCCCTGGGCCATGTCGTTGATGTACCTCGGGACAACCTCATGGAAGTCGTTGGAGAAAATCTGCTTGTATTCCTCCTTGCCGAGAACCCGCGCACCGATCTCGTCCATCTGGTCGCGGACAGACTTGCCGGTCGCCCCAGGACCGGTCACGTTCTGCAACTGCTCACCCATCCACGTTTGCGAAAACCGTTTAGCGGCCTCCTCCTCGCCATGCTGGGCAACCATTTTCGTGTACTGCGACGGCGTGATGTATTCCCTGGCCTGCCACGGCGTCCCCCCGAGACCGCCGCGGCCAGCGAACCTGACACCGTCACCGCCGAGGATCTCCTTGCCGGCCGACGACAGGTAACGCGCCGCGTACAAATCGTCAGCGAACCCCGCCAGTGGCGTCCCCGCCAACTGCTCGTTCGTCAACCGACGGGCGTCATCCCACCACTTCAACAGTTCCTCATGGAATGTGGTGCCCTTAGCGCCCAACCGTCGAAACGATTCAGGCAACTCGGGGTTCAGCACACCGTTCACAAATGTGGGCCTGTCAGAAGCCCTCATCAAATCTTCCCCCGAAATGCCCATCTTCTTAGCCTGCTCCACGATCCGCATAGCCCCCGACCCCTCCTCAGGAACACCAGCAGCCTTCGCAGCCATCCTGTACCCCAACGGCGGTTTACCAGGGGCACCCAGCAGGCGCCTCTTGAACGTCCCCGCCGAGATCGCCGCATTGTTGGCGACCTCTTCCATGTAGATCCCAGCCAACGCATCATCAGGATTGTCAGCCAGCTTCATGGCCCGAATCGGGGCACGCGCATTCAACGCATTGTCGAAACTCTGCGCCACCTTGCGTTGCGACGCCAGACGAAACGCGAACCCTGGCAGTGGCGCCACCGCCTTTATCAGTGGTGTCGACCACGGCAACGTGAACGGCAACGTGATCGGCAGGCGGCGACCAAACGCCGCAGCCTGCATGATGTCCCGATGCAACGCCTTCGGAATGCCACCCTTGAGAAGCATGTCCGACACCGCTGTTTCGCCCTTCTTCAACAGCTTCATCGAGTCGGCGATCTGAGGGGCATACTTTTGAACGTCGAACGCCTTGTCGGGCAGGATGAACGCGGGAACGTATTTGGCTCGCTGCGTTCGAGCGGCCTTGCCCACAGCACCCCCCGTGGCGATGCTCAACGGCTTCTCCACGACATGGCGACCCAGGCGGCCCGTCCCAGGGATCGTCAACGTCAACCCTGTTTTGATCCCGATGTCTTCCAAAGCTTTGCCGGCCGACAGAATCGACCGGCTCTTGCTGACCCGTGCCGCAGCGGCCGTCAACTCGGCGGCTTTGGCCGGCGTGGCGGCGAGACCTGACGCTTTCGTCAGCGCCTTGACGACATCGTCGACCTTGCCCAGGGCCTTCAACCCTCGCGGGACAGCACCCCAGCCGCCCGTGAGGTACACGATGGGGTCGGTGACGATGTCCAAGCCGAGGCCCAACGCCATTTCCGTTTTGCTTCCAGGCTCGATGCCCAGCTTCTCGGAGATGCCTGTTTCGCGCAGCACCTCGGACATGAGCATGTGGTCGTTGGTCTGCTGCCACCAGTCGGCAACCGACGCACCACCCTTGCCGCCTGTGAAGAAACCCTCGAACGGGTTCTTCCCCTTGGCGAGTTGGGTGTGGAAGTCGATGTATTCCTTGACGTATGAACGCGCCGCTGCGCCACCAAAGTCGAGAACGTCGATCAGTTTCCCGAACGCCCCCTTGAACCCGCCGTCCTTCCGCTCAGGCTTCGCGAATCGTGTAATCGGCGTCCCGCCGATAGTCGGCGTGGTGCGCGTCGTGTGCTTGATCGGTTCCGACTGGACAAACGACCCAGGTGTCACCCGCCCAAACGACCCTGGTGTGACCCTGCCGAACGACCCCGCTGTAGGCGAACCACCTTGGATGGCGTCGAGGATGCGTCTGCGGTCTATCTCCGCCACGGCTACTCCCCGTAAACAGCTTGCAGGACGTTGCCGCCCGTGATCTGCGGATTCGTGGCCGCGCTCTGAGACAGATACGGAGTGCCGAACTCGTCAACACCGCCCACATCCACGAAGAACCGATTGCCTGCACCGTCTTCCATCTCAACCAGATTCACATCAGACCCCGTGCTGGTACCAGCCCCAGATCCGATCAGATGCTCCTCAATGTACCAGTCTCTGTCCACGGGAACGTCGACACCATCCACGTTGACCATGATGTAATCCTCAGACAGGCGCTGCGCCTCAGAAGCAGCCGCCTCAATCTGAGCGATCTCTGTCGCCGACTCCGCTTGAGCGATAGCAGCCGCTGTCTCCTTCGCCGAAATCGCCGCCTCATGTTCCCGCTGCAACTGGCTCTGCTGCCCAGCAAACGCCTGCTGTGCCGCAGCCGCCTGAGCAATAATCCGCTGCTGCTGCGCCGCCTCCATGGCCCGCTGCTGCGCTGCCCGCT
>Ga0209349_1000799_pt1 | contig 15769 bp, 18 predicted proteins | sample ETNvirnome_2_130_FD_184067 | JGI IMG/M metagenome (GOLD analysis project Ga0209349, IMG submission 184067) | Marine viral communities from the Pacific Ocean - ETNP_2_130 (SPAdes) (version 2) | ecosystem: Environmental > Aquatic > Marine > Oceanic | place: Pacific Ocean | collected 2013-06-22
TTTGTTACCCTTTTTACCAAAATGGGCGGCCTTGGCATTAAAATTCCAGGCTGGCTTACCGTCAACCATTCGCTCCGAAATAAACGGTTCAATACTACTGCCAAACTGCTTGCGCAATTTTTCTAAATTAGTTTTAGAAAGTTCTGCGGAGGTGTGCAAAAAGGCCGGGTCGCCTGACATCATTGCCATTAACCTCATGAAATGTTTATCCGCCGCTATATTTGTGTGCCCACCTAGTAGACTCTGGGTAAACCCTCTGGGCTTGGGGTTAAGCGCCGGGTCAGCAGCGCCACCCCACTTGCCAGACAAATAATTAGCTATGTTTTTAGCTTGGTTTTTACCCATTTTATGACCATACCCAGACCCCTTTGGGGGGACGGCACCCGCTAAAAGTTCATCCACACTAGGAAGCCCGCCGCCCGGCTTGTTACCGGTAAAGTAATAAGATGCGTTTCTTAAATTAGGCACAACCTTTGACCCGGTGGATGTGGCCCCAACCATTGTTAAATATTCACGCCACGCCGCTTCCCCGTCTTCAGCGCCCAGTTCTTTTTTAAACATTTTAAGCAGATCTTCAGTGTCATACCATTCTCGACCGACCTTTTCGCCAGCTTTAACAATGCGCTTTATTTCATCAGCAGCGCCCGGCTCGTTTTTAATTTTGTTTTGTAAGTTTAGGAACCGGTCTGTTTCACCTCGAGGGGGGGCATATCTTAACAACGAATATTCGGTACGGTCTGGCGCTGCCCCCGGCAGCATTGATTGAGCCCCCTTCTTAACGCTCTGCACCGTCCCCGGCAGTGCCATCATGGGGATAGCAGCAGCAGCCAGCCCTAAGTGCCCCAGGGCATTGGCAAAATTGCCCTGCTGTAGCTGTGGCCATACCTGCCCAGCATCGTATACCATGCCCTTGACGTCAGCCTGCGGTCCTATAATTTCTGGGACCATCATTGTGGCCGCGGCGGCCTGGCGTCCGGTGGGTACGTTTAGCCCCAGCTTGCGAGCAACCTCCAGCGGGCTGTCAATCTGCTTCCAATTAGCTGCCAGTCTATCAAAAAAACCCGGCGGGCTTTGTGGTAACATCCCCGCCATGCTAACCTCCACTTAACACAATATATTCGTAAGCCCGTACCGTGCCGGCGCTAACATGGGTCAAAGTCGCAGTGCCCGTGCCCTTGGCTGTTACAGCCGGTATGCCTTCAGCCCTGGCCGCTTCGTTGGTGGGGGTAAAAGCTAAAAATGCGTCTATGCCTATGCGGGCATCGGTTAGCGTTGTGGTCGTGCTGCTGGTCGCCAAGGTTACAGATCTGGTAAACCCCACCCGGCCCTCGATTATCTGCCTGTTGAGCTCAACCTGCTTGCGCTGGAAGCGGGTGCGGTCATCATCTATTTCCGGTCCGGTTTCTGATGGGTCGCGGAAGCTATCGCGGGGGTTGGCTACGGCCATTACAGATCGCCGGCGCTAGTGGCATGTACCCGCACGCCCCTGGCTTTCCAGCCCGTTTCCGCCGCCGCTATGATGGTGGCAGCTTTGAAATATTGCCCGTTGCTGCTGAAATTGGCCTTGCCGAAACTATTCATGGCAACCGCGCTGCCCAGGGTGAATGTAGCCCCCGCTTGCTGTGCCGCCGCTATCTTCGCCGTTACCGCTGTGCTCCCTTCTACGATAGGGCTGATACCGGTCAGGTCAGCTAGGCCCGCGCTGTTAGGCTGGAAGCGCCCGGTGTCTATCTGTGCGGCCAGTGTGGTGCCGGTGAATGTGCCATATCTATGAGATGTATCCACGCCGCCCAGGACAATATCACCACCCTGCCAGGCCGGGCTATCAAATGAAAAGGGGAACAAACTTGCGTCATCAATATCGGTTCCGACCGTATCCAGGGTGTCCAACGTATAGCCTTGGTCCCGGCTGCGTATTAATGTTTCATGGCTGAAGTCGGCATGTGACCAGCGCTTATCTTTCCAATTCCAAATTAGGGCAATGTTAGGTTCGCCGCCGCTGCTGCCCGTGCCTGGGAAAGACCACAATAAAAGTTTCCGCACCGGGTCCACGGCCGCGCTAACCCGGCTGCGGTTGCTCAAGGAAAACTGGTCCCAGAAGAAATTGTCCACTTGGTTTTCACCGATCGGGAAGGACTCGTTGCCATCGGTTATGAAGAATCCCTCTTCACTCAGGAAGGCAGTGAAGCGGCCAAAGCTGACAATACTATTAGGAATCGGTGTGCCGCGCTTTTTGTCGATAATGCTAAACGTGAATATACGGGGGCTGCCCACAAATGTCATTCGCCGTATTTCGTCGTCGCTAAACACCAGCCCGTAATTTTCGCCGCCGACTATGCGCTGCACATGCCCGCCGGTGGGCAGGTCTTGATAGCCCCCCAGGGTGGCTGCGGCCGGTGTGAAGTTGGTCGGTGTCTCGAGGGCTGACCACCAAACCCTATTGGGTTTTGCCCCGTCGCTGTCGTCGCTGGTGTTCCCTAGCACTACAAAGCCATTTACAATATCAACGTGCCTTGCCTTGGGCTTGTCGCTGCTGGTAATTAGGTCAGCAAAGACGTTGCCGGTTGCCATGTCCAGCACCTGCACGGGGTCATCTATGTGCGTAGCAATAAGGTCATTGCCAAATGTGGCAAATTCCCAGGTGCTGTCAGCCGCCACGGTATAGCCGCCGGCCTGGCTGACATCCGTAAAAGCCGTGTTGATCAGGCTGTATAACTTGCTGGCATCGCCCAACACTACAAACACGTTGCCGCTGCTATCCCTGGTGGCCGTCCCACCCTGCGCCCGTGCCGTCATGGCATCACTAACCGCTGACAGGCTTTTAAACGGCGCATAATGGTCTTTATAGGCTATGCAATTTTGGGCTTCCGTCACGCCGGGATTCCCCAGTTCGCCCAGGTCGGGCAGGTAGGGGCCAAATTCCATAATAGGCGCAGGTAGGGCGTCTGCCGTCAGGGCTTGCTGCAATGGCATAAGCCGGGCCGTTAGGCTATCTGCGGGGATATTAAACATTATAGCCTTTGTAAAATAATTATTGACAGGTGTATGGGCTTGCTATAGGGTACTTACATCGCAACTGCTTAATAGGAGCTAAGCAAATGACCCTCACCGAACAAACGGCCCTTCGAAACACTTTTGACAAGGTTTGTGATCCCACAGACTGGAAAGCCCCAATATCGGTTTGGTGTAAGGGCGAGGCAGTTAGCGCCATTTGTGAATCCATCCGGTTTATGACAGCAACGGAGCCGACCGTTGAATTAGATGTCAACAACATGAACTACTTGGTTAGTTCTGAAGGTTACCGCATGGGACCGGCTGGGGATCACTAACCCCAACCTTAAACCCCAAACAGCCCCGCCTAACAAGCGGGGTTTTTTGGTGCCTACAAATAGCCATATCTTTCCTTGTATTCAGGATACATACTACCCAGCGGTATGCCATCCCCATCAAACTGGCACAGGGGCGAGTCGTCAGGGATGGTTACCGTTATGCCTTTCCCCCTTGCTATGCCTATCAGGTATTCCATGTTAGGCCGCTGCACCGCCCATTCGGTGCCCTTCGCCATATACAGCCCCCAAAGCCCTATTTCAGCGGGCAGGGCGGCTATGGCCATACCCATGGCATAACTGGGACCGCTGTTAAAATAGTCTGCACCTATGGCGCTAATAACGCCCTGCAATGGGTAGGCGCGGCTGTTGGGCACCTCCGGGTAGTTTTTCTGCATAAACAAGCGGCCGGGGAATTCGCATAGCCTTTCCGTGTAGTCCTTGCGCAGCCCGGCTTCCGGTTTGGTGTGCAGGTAGTAGTCGTGCAGGTCGAAAGCGGCCTGGAATTTAAAATACCCCTCATCGTCCCAGGGCAGCCCCCATAGCTCCCATTCAGCATCATCCCAAGGGGCGTCCTTGCGGTTGGGCTCCCCCAGCCCAATTATCGCTATTTTTCGCATCAGTCCCTGGGTACGTCCGTTTCCATAACAAGTGCATCGCCGCTGAAGCGGTCGCGCTTGTCTGCTTCATGGGTTTGGGTCAGCAGCGCATCCCGCATCCCGGTGTACTTCAGCACGTTGGCCGTATCGCCCAGGAAGGCATACCCTTCCGCCAGGGCGCCATACAGGTACAGCCCCCGTGCATTGGTCAGCACCCAGTTGGTGTCGCCGTCCGCGCTCAGGGCTGCAAATTTCTTATAAAAATGCGCCTGCACAAAATAGCTGGCATCAGGGCTGTGCGGTCCAAATACAATAAATTCGCCTTCAATGGTGTAATGCTTGGGCCGGGCAACGCCGCCTAACCGCTTCGACCAGAACATTGCCGGGCTAAGTGGGCGGATCTGCTGCACTGGGTCGCCTGGGATATACACCCTGCGGAATTGCAGGTAATTGGTTGGCAGCGGGTAGCCGCCGTCCGGCACTATGATAAATTCGGTCCCGTTGTATGTGATATAGTAGACGCCGCTTTTAATTATGTCGCCGGCGACCAGGGCGGCGGAATCGGCTTTTTCAATCGCCTTGTTGCCCTTACCGTCAACATTGACCGTAACGGTTGACGTATTGTCGAATTCCGCCGTTATTTTATATGATTCGCCTTTCACATAACTGCCAGTCGCCGTGTCATTTGTGATGGTTATGGCATTGGCTGTGCCACCTACATTAGCCGCGCTGATGCCGACAAACTTCTGGATAGGCAATTGTACGTGCGTTTCCATGCCCCGCACTCGTAAATTTTGCTGTACCCAGTCCTCAGACAACTGCACCCATTCCGGTATGCGGCTGCTATGTACGCCGCCCCAGTGGCCCCAGTTATCAATGGCGGTTTTGAGGGTTGCGAATGTTGTAATAGCCACTACCACCACCCCCAGCCGCCGCTAGCATCAGCAGCGCCCTCATTATCAACACTACCACCATCGCTGGGTCCCGCATCATTAAACATAGCGTCGTAAGGGGCGGGATCAAACGCCTCATATGGAAGGCCGGGGCTTGCTATATCTGCACCGGTAATAGTGTATGGCTGGCCGGATCTTGCTATATCTGCACCGGTAATAGTGTATGGCTGGCCGGATCTTGCTATATCTGCACCGGTAATAGTGTATGGCTGGCCGGGGGTAGCCGCGGTAGCTTGGTTCAAATCGGCAACCATTTCATTATACCCATATCCAAGCTGATTCGCAGACGGCCCGTAGGCAAAATCCGCCAGAGTATATGTGGGCTGCCCCATGAAACCCGCAGGACCAGTCGGGAACCCAACGCCGCCGTGGCTGCCCATGAACCCTGGGGCAATGGCGCCCTGCCGGCCCATATAATTCCCGAGCCCAAACCCGGCCATCATTGACGCTGGTGTGCCCATGGTGTTTGGGTCAAAATTAGCCCAAGACTGCGCCAGAGCGGCATCTTCTAGTGACCCCGCCGTATCTAAACTGCCGGGACCGGTGTATTCTGTACCCTTTTGCGGCGAAGTCGGGTCCATTAGCCCCCTTATATCCCCCATTTTAGCACCCTGCACACCAGTCGGAAATGTCCAGGTAGCATTGTTGCGTGCCCTGTCAGTGTACGTGCCGCCCGGTCCCAGGCTTATCGTATTCCCAGGCCCTAATAGATGTCCCTCCATGTCAAATGCCCGACCACCTGGGAATATACCCCCGACCGACATCAGGCCGCCTCGAGGACCATATGTATATACACTGGTATTAGGCGGTGCGCCTGGCATAGCGCCAGGATCTGATGTCCTGTTACGATCAGAGGTGAAATTAGCGATCGTACCCAACTGCTGTGCCGCCGCCAGGGCCGGATTCGCAAACCCAGCACCCAGCCCTAATAAACTAAAAAGTGAAGCGCCTAATTTTTCGCTAGGCGTAGTATATGGATTGTTTAGGACAGACGCCGTTACACTGTGCGGTGATGACCTAATAGCGCGGTCGAATGTGGAGTCAATAAACCCTTCTTTCGGCTGGCTTGGCATCATGCCGGGGCTTGCTATATCTGCATCGGTAATAGTGTGTGGAAGGCCGGGGCTTGCTATATCTGCTTCGGTAATAGTGTGTGGAAGGCCGCGGCTTGCTATATCTGCATCGGTAATAGTGTGTGGAAGGCTTGGCATCATGCCGCTGCTTAAGTCGGGCTCTTTAACGAGTGGAGGTGCCTCTACCTGGGCTGCCAAAGGCTCGTTTGTGACTTCCTCGGTTACTCTTGCCGCTTCAGCCTCAACAGGCGCAACCGGGGCTAGTGGCCACGGGGTGGCGGCTTGGGCTGCTGGGTCATCCCAAATGTAAGCGCCGTTGGCGTCTAGGGTTATGCCTACTGCCATCTAAAAATATCCTGGGGCTGTGCGGAAATGCCGGTAGTCGGCGTTGTTTACGATATGTTTGGCCAGGAAGGCCCGCTGGTCCGCCTTGGCCATCCGCATATATTGGTGCATGGTTATGCCGTTTTTGCCCAGTATGTTGGCCAGCTCCGTAACCGGAATGCGGGCAACATGCTTGCCGACCATATTGGGCCGGTATTCTTCCACGCCATTAAAGCGTTTTTTGTTGTCGTCAATCAACGGCTGCGCATCGCCGGTAACAGACACCACGTTGCGGTCCCCATCCCTGTGGAACCGCCGGGCAATGGTGCCGTCCCAGTCGTATAACAACCCGTCCATTACCGGGTCATTTCCTCGACATAAATGGTCCCCGCCGTACTGACAGCAATAACAGCCAGCACGCCGTTTCTGGGCACCTTCATGAAGGTTTCAATGTTGGCCGGGACATACTTGCTGGCCGTTACGCCGCTAGCTGTGGCGACAGCCGGCAAGCTGGAGCCGCTGATACCTATCTGCACATGGCAATGCTGGCTACATAACACCCTAACAATATCAGTCTGCGCCGTAAATTGTGCAGTTATCGCCCGGCTGGTGCTGTTGAAGTTCATGCTTTGCACTGGCGTAACAGTGGTCAGAATAAGCGGGTGCGCCCCTTGAGCCAGCGCTCCGCGGGTTGTACCACCAAAGGCCACCATGACGAGGGAGGTTAAAAAAAGTAGCGTTTTCATTTTGGTTCAACCTTTTTATAAACCAGTAGGGATGTGATCTTTTTAATCTGCGCCGTGTAGAATTCATTGCGCGGTAGTTGCCTGGCCCGGTCTAGGGCGTTTAGCACCCGCTTAACATCGCGGGTAAATATGCCCACCCAAGCGTCGGCCATCCATATGCTAACCTGGTGCGGTGCCGTGCTCTTCAGCCCCGCCATGATGGTGTTTATTTCTGCCAGGTTTTCTTTCCACCGCCCGGTGTTTAGCAGGTACTGCACATGACTTGCCTGCACGCTGGGATTCCAAGGGCTGGTAGACTGGCCGGCCCAGTACACTTTATCCGCCGCGCTGTCGCTTAACTGCACTCGGTCACCATGCACAGTAAGCACCCTGCCCAAAGTGAGTATGAGCTGGCGCCGGTACTGTGCATTCCAGGGCACCAACTGGTGCGCCCGGATATTTGAAGCAAAGGCCTTCAACGGCTTCTTTTCAATAGTTAATCGTGTGAGCGTATAGGCTCGTTCTGCTTCGTATAGGATAGGCACGGCGGCGGCGGCTGCAAGTGAAAGGAAACAAGCGGCCGCCGCCGCCGATAGTCGCAAGGGGGTTGCGATTGCACACACTAGCCTAAAGGAAGCCCCCCTTGCCAACACACCAGCAACCACTGCCCCAACAGTAACGGTTGCCGGATTCTGTAGAGGAAACCCAATCAAGCTAAGCCAGCCCAGCATATAAATTGACAGCAAAGGCCCGACAGGCTTGGGGTTACTATTCAATAATAAGCTCAACAGGAATAACGTGGCTAACAAAGCCCCGACCATCCCAAAATCATTGAGCACTTGCAGATATTCGTTATGGGCCGCGCCGGCAAAGAATGTTGCCAGGGTCAGCACCGTTTCGCTTTGCGGGTATATGGCGTAGTGGCTTTCCTGGAATTTGGGATAGATCCAGTTAAACCCGCCAAGGCCATGCCCCCATATAGGGCTGGTTAGCCAGGCGTTCACGGTATTTATGTAGAGCTCGAGGCGCACCGCGACGCTGCGGTACATATCCTCCTGACCGAATACGCCGCTAAACAGCGCAATATTGAGCGGGACAAGGGTGGTAAACAGCGCCCAAAACCAATGCCGCTTGGTGAATAGCCACCCTACGCATATAACGTACAGCCCAAGCCCAGCAAAATAGGGCAACTTGCTGCTGGTGTCCCGAAAGAGCACAAAAAGCGCAAACGCCGCCACTATGGCCGACAGATAGCGCCAGTGCCCCCGTCCTGCCAGTAAAAGCGGCAGGACGATGATTATATATTCAGCCTGGAAATTCTCATTGCCAAACCCCCCGAACCATTCTGGCCGGTATAACCCCATGCCGGCTACGCCGGCCAATGCGACCGTTGCCATGGCATGTAACTGGGGTGCGGTTATGTGTATGCTAGCCCAAAAAATAAAAAAGGCTACTAGGTAATTAGGCCAGGCCAGCGCTCCAGCTCGCCAGTCGCCAGACCAGCTAATTGACAGTCCAGCCCAGGCACAAAAAACTGCCAGCCATAATAAAGGCTGGCCAACCTTGGGCCTGGCGCCCAAAACTACCTGGTACGCGCACAGCAGGACTAAAACGGCACAGGCCGCATAGATAAACATCCAGCGCAGTGCGCTTGGATCACCAACCCCCCAGCCGAATAATACGGGGACGACCGCAAAAGCAGCCGCCCCTGTATAAAGTATTTTACCGGGGTATAAGCGTAATCGTAATCGTGGCATCCGAGTTTGTAGTCGATGCGCCATTCGTGTGGATGAAAATAACATCATCCTTGCCCAGATGGTTAAATCCTGGCGATTCCGTTGGCGTGAACGTGTCTACATCGCCGGTTTTATCGCTCGCTCCGGCTGTGGTCACGGTTAATATAATGCCGGTCAGAGCGTTAGTGATTTCGCCCTGCACAACACCGTCACTGTTAGCCTTCCAAAATCGCACGTTGGTGTTGCTGGTCGTGATTGTACCCAACAAGACACTCTGTATGTAGCTGACACGTACATCAGTAACTGGGATAGCTACAGCAGCCGTACTGGCCGTACTGACATCTTCCAGGTTGACGGTGAGAATGACTGTACCGACCTTATGACTGACCTGCACGTTATCGCTGCCGCCTCGTACCCACTCCGTGCCCGAATCCGGGTTACGGATATCCGACTTTTGCCCAGCCGCCTGGACTGCGGTGGGTTTATAAAATAACCCGCCAGCCAGCAGCGCAAATGCCGCAAATGTTAAACACATTTTCTTCATGATAATTTCTCCGAAGAAATTGGGGGGCACTAAGGCCCCCCAGGGTTAAAGCCGGTTAGCTGTAGCTCAGATCCAACACCGCACCGTGTGCCTTTTCATTTCGGCACTCGAGGGTGTATTCAACCAGCACTTGACGCCGGTCGCTGTCGCCGGTCTTGGAAAGCGGCTCAATGCCGACAGCCCGCAGATACGCTAGGGCCAGCATATCCTTTTGCAGCACCCACAGGTCCGCCGTTGTATCGCTGCCACCCAAAGCCGGGCGGGCGAATCTGTCGGGCAGAATTTGCAGGTCACCGAAATCTGATTCATAGATGTCGATGGCCGCCATCAGTTTGCGGTCTTCCGCTGTCTTCACGCGGGTGGCGTTGCCGGCAAAACCGCTGATGACCTGCTTATTGAAGCTGCCGGTCACGATGCAGTCAGGATCGCCACCATTGTCGAAACAGCTTTTTAACACGGTTTTGACCATGGCTTCCGTCAGCGCACGGTTGGTGCCGTCCGTCCGGGCGTTGTTGCCGCCACCGGTGCTTGTCGTCGCTCCGCTGGCTTCCGACAAATTGCTGGTCAACCATGTGCCCAGCGTGCCGAATTTGCGGGCTGTCGTGGAATCGCCGGTAATTTCCGCTACATGGGCCAAAACGGTCGTTTCCATGTCCCGTCTGAGCTCCATGGTCTTTTTAAAGACCTGGTATTCCAGCTCGTCTTCACGACCTGCCGAATTCATGGCGCGTTGGGTGCCGGTGACTCGGGCAACCTTGTCAGAAATTTGGCAGGTGTTGGACAGGCGGCTGGAAGCCGTAGCGGCGTCCGTAGTGGCATCGTCGCCTTCGAGCACCGCATTGGTGGCAACAGCAGCCGCATAAGCGTCTGTCTGCCATTCATGCAGCGTGTGGGATGCTGATGTGCTGGGAATCGATGCGATAACCGGCACGTCAATGGGGTCAACATTATAGATAATGTCGCTCAGGTCTTCGCGGTTGCCAATCGCGCTGTATGTGGCGAAAGTGTCGGAAGGTAAAGCCATGTCAGGCTCCTCTATTAGTCAGTTGCGGTTAAAGGCGCTCCCGGATGAAGTCGAGGGCATTTTTCTTACCCTCGCCACTACCGTAGCGCCTCAGTTTTTCCTGACTTTTCATTCGAGCGCCTTGGTTGCCCTGGTCACGGGCTGGCACAGCGTTCGGCTTCAAAACTCGCGTCTTGGCCTTCAAACGTCTAGTCATCTCCTTGCCACCCTTCTGGAGCGCACGGTAGGCCATGGCATCTTTCAGGATGAGCGCTTGCCGCGCATCATACGTGTTAAAGAAATTGTCAACCTCATCCGAGCTGTATGTCCCGGTGGGGTGTATATCTTTAGTCAGGTATTCGCGCACACCCGTTTCAAATTCGCCCAGTTTGGTGGCGTCTTTGACCTCGGGAAGCCAATTGCTAAACAGCCGTTGCTGCTCGTGGCGGTTCTGCGCCTCGAGCTGCTGTTGCTGGAGCAACGATTGCTGCCGCTCCTGCTGCTGGTGTGCAATTACGCCTTCGACGGCTTTGAGCTGGTTATCCCGCAGAGCCTTCTGTCGATAATGCTCCTCTGGGTCGTAATCCAGCAATTCCGTCAACTGTTCATCTGTCGGCCCGGTATTAATCTGGGCCTGTAGAACGGCGAGAAGATCGTCTGTATGTTGCTGTTTCATTTGAAAAGTCTGGGTTGCCTGCAAAATATTGGCGTCAAACTGGCGCCGGTCTTCTGCGAGCTGTTGGGTCTTTTGGGTGTAGTCATCCGTCCGCATGGTCCCATGAATTGCTTCTGCTAGGGTTATCGTCTGGGCTGTGCCGTCGTCTCCCTTAATTTCAATCTGCAAATGGTCGACCAAATCCCCAACATCAACATTGAGCATTTCGGCCAACCCCTGCACAGTCTGGGGAACTTCAACACCATCACCAGCCGATTCCTCGGAAGTTTCTGGGCTGTCATCCGGGGCGGGCTTTTCACCTTCCGTCCCATCTGTTGGCTCAGGCTGTTGGCCTTCGCCTTCCGCGTGTGACTCCTGGGAGGACTCCATCCTGGTTGGTCCGTCCTGGTGGTTGGTCTCTGCGATTTCCTCTGCCGGTGCCTGTTGTGGCGCTGGCTCAGGGGTCATCGCCTGGCGTATGCGTGCCAGGGCTTCTGGTTGCCTCATCGGGGCAGTAGCCTCGACTCCCGGTGCCGGGTTGGTCGGTGCTGGTGCGGCTGCTGGTGCTGCCGCGGGTGCCGTATCGGCCATAGTGTATTGACTCCGTTAGGTTGGTCAAAGGTTATGCTCCTCCCAAAAAAGTGCCCCCAGCTTTACACCGGGGGCCAGGTTCAACAGGGAGGGTCGTGAATTTACGGGCAGACCTTATCGGCCGCCACTTTAATAACTTCGCCATCTTCGCTTTTGACGATCACAATAATTTGGTCGTGTTGATCGGTGTAGGCGGTGAGCACCAGCCCGGTCTTGCGCTCGTCTGCGTCGTTGCGCCAAGCTACCTTAATGCCATTCATCTACGTTTCTCCCTACGGCGCTGCACCCCCACCGCGATAGCTATGAAAGGTAAAACTATAATCATTAGAGCTATCATTCCCAGCGCAACAACGCTGGCGACAATTTTAGCGCCCACTGCCCAGCAACTGCTTAACATAGGCCAGCCGATTTTCGGCTAATTTACCGGTTTGTACGTGCCGCTCCAGGTCTGTCAGCATCAGCTCCATAGCATCTACCCGCAGCCGCGCCATTTGCAGGGCATTGGTGTCCGCAGGGTCAGCCGACATAAACGCCGCCACAGCACTGTCCCTGACTGCCTTCACCGCCGCTACATAATACGGGTGCCCGGTAACCTGGGCAGCCCTGGTTGCCCGTGTAGTTTCTGCCGTTAAACGGCTGCTTTCACGCTCGAGCTCTGCCCGGCTTGCCTTATCCATAGCGCAACCCCCCAGCGGCTATTTGTAGGCGTTTTTATAGGCGTTTTTGTTCATGCCTTTGCCCTTGGACGTGTTGCCAGAGCTGCCGCGGTTTCCTTTAAATTTAGTGTCCCCGCCAGCGTTAAGCCGGGACGTGACCAGGTTGGCCTTTTCCGACATCATCGGCACTTTAGTGTTGCTAAGTCCTCCAGCAGCATAGCCGCCTTTGGCCGGTTCTGATTGCGTTGCCATCGATAGCTACTCCGTCGATCAATGTTCGCGCCCGTTTAAGGCAGGGCGCTGAAGCCTATTCATCCGGCAATAAAATTGCTGGCAGCGAATGACATATAAGCCGTCATTTATTTGACGACGGTGGGCGTTTACCCTTCCTAGCGGCTTGGCGGGTTTCCCTGCCCTCATTGGCGTTATGCTCCCGGTCGGCCGCCTTGTGGGCGCTGTCTTCCTCAGCCATGGCCAATTTGAGGTCATGGGTTGCGGCAGCTGTGATACCGTCCTGCTCCAGCTTGCGGGATTGCAGCTCTAATTCACGCTCTTTTAGTTCGACATCAGCCAACTTGCCGGCTGCGTCAGCGTGCGCCTTGGTGGTTTGTTCCTCCGCCTTAGCCGCAAGCATGGCCGCGGTGGATTGGCCGTCCGCCTGGATCTTCAACATCTCACGCTCATGCTGGAGCATAATTTTTTTAATTTCCCGCTCGTTGACCAGCGCCATTTCTTCCCGCTTCCGGGCATCTTCCTGTGCGGCTTTCTGGGCCTCCATTTGCGTTTTCTGCTGCTCAACCTGCGCCAGTACCTCCACCTCGCTGGGGCCTTGGTCCTGCTGCGGCATGGGTGCGCTAGCCGGGTCGTTTACATAGCTCTCAGCATTCTTTTTGCCGGTGGCGTTGTAGAAGTCAACGAGATGCTGATGCACCTCATCAGGCGTGTAAAAAGGCCCCTCTATACCGCCCTGGAATTCCAAGCCTTTCTGCATGACCTGCATTCTGGCCTGGGCCATCTGTATTTTTTCCTGTGTCGTGCCGTGCCCCAGCCCTACAGATATCGTGCAGTCCATGTCGCCGGTCCACTGGCGGGGGTCAACCTCCACGTATTTACCATGGATGCGAATGGTGCGGGCGCGGTCGGCATGTGCCCGCAGCAGCGTGTCGATCTTGCGGAATGCCTTCTTAAAGCCTGTCTCGGCAAAGAGCCGGGCGATCAGCAGTGAGCGTTTTTGGGCCTGGCCTATGATCATATTAATACCGGCGGCCGTATCGTTCAGGCTGTTGGCGTCGAGGCCCTGGCTGTATCTGGTCTGGCCCGACCTGGACTCCTTTTCCTGGTCAAAGTGCTGCATGACCGGCAACAGGGTAGCCGCCAGGGGCTGCGTAACAATGGGCTGGAAGTTCTCACTAACCGGGCCGCCGCCCTCAACCCGCACGGCACCGCCCGGCCTGTTGGCTGTCCAGTCGTCTAAATTTATTCTGCTGCTGATCAGGGCGCGGCCATTGTTTATCAGATATGTGTTGTCTAACAACGACCGGGTAATGGTGCTGCGTATATACTGTATGGGCGTCACCAGGTCGGCTATGCTGCGCCCCAGCACCTTATGCGGCATACGGATGGGGGTCAGGTCCACAAAGGGGTGGTCGTCGACAGCTTCGTTGCCCAGAATAGTGCGGTCAGGGCCAGCCGTTATAACTTCCCTGTATTCGGCGCGGCCGTCGTTGTCCCAGTCCACATGGAAATAGGTGTAGTAGATCCAGACCTTCCGGGTCAGGTCGTCGCTGACGCTGGCAAGCTGCGGTGAGCTAACCTCTCTGTTAAACCGCGCCTGGCGCTCCCGCTCGTAGTATACATCATCATGCGCTGGCAAGGCGCGGACTAGCTCTTCGTCAAAGCCTTCCTCTATCAGCTCCGATACCATTTTTTCATATTTAGCGCCGATAAAGGGCTGGTCGTCAAAGCCTGTAGCACGGGGGCTGATAAGCATATTTTCAGGCGGTATGTTTTCGATAACCACACGACCGCGTGTTTCGCCTCGCTCAACCTTGATGTCAAACAATACGCCATCTGGTACATACAGCTCTGCGCCGGCCGGCACCGGCTTGGGGGTGGATTCAGTTATTTCCACCCCGTCTTCAGCTTCTAGTTCCTGCACCGTCAGGCTGGTGGCGTTTTCAAAGTAGTGCGTGTCTATTTCGTCGTCTTCACGCCACTGTATGCTGATAAAGCCGTTCTTTAGCAATAACGCATCTTTGACCCAATCGTAGGTTATGCCGAATCCGTCATTATCGTGATTCCACACATGGGTGGCAAGGGCCGTGCGCTGCCCAGCTTCGTCTTCCTTTTGCTGCTGCCTGGCGTCGAACTGTTCGTCAGGTTCGCCAGGCAGCCGCTTAACGCCCTTACTGGTGAATTCAACCGGCTGGTCGCTGCCGGCGAATATTTCCATAAAATCCGGCATCATGCTCTCAACCGTATCCTGCACATCGCTGGCTACAAAGCTGCTGCGGCCCTCTATTTCGTTACCGTAGGGTTCGGAATAATATGACTTATAGGCCTGCGTGCGTTCTTCAGCTACCTCTCCGCTCAGGTAGTCATTAGACAATCGGATATGATGCCTGACCATGTTTCGCAGGTCGTCTTCCGTCATCTTTTCAGCGCGGGTGCGCCGGTTCATATTCCCATCAGGCATTTTTAATCCAAATAGCTAAAATGAAGGCCGCACATATAACGGCTGTTATGACACACGCAAGCACAGCGTAGCGCGTCATTGCGTCCGTACTAATTCACACCATTCCGGCTTGGCGTAGCTTAAACGGCTGCCACCTGCCTTGCGGAATACTATGACCCATATCGGCAAGCCCGACCACTTTACCAGCTCCCAGCTGCGGCAACTATACACCGCGCCTTGTAGGGGGTCGCCGGGTTTGGTTATTTCGAACTGGTCGCCTGGGCATATTGTTTCACGAGTGTTGTTTTTTTCTTCCAGTTTGGTGGCTACGGCCAGCGGGGCTGAGCGCTGGCGGGCGGATAAATATTCCTGCCGCTCCCGCTTCGCCCTGGCTGGGTTGTACAGTTTTAGTTCATGCAGTGCGGTGGGGTTGTAGGTGTCGCCCGTATATAGCACCGTCCCGCACCGGGTTATATGGTCTGCTACATCCTGTTCGGCGCCGGCTATGTCGTCGAAGTCAGCAGGCACGTGCCCAAGAGCATCGTCTTCATGCACAATACTGAATGGGTGCTTATCAGGCACCTATCTGCGCCTTATCAGCATTATCTTTGCTGCCCGGTCGGCTGCGCTTGGGCGTCGGTGGCGGCGGCGGTTGCGTCTGGGCAAATTCAACCAGCGCATCCATGCGGGCGTTTAGCGCATCAATGGCGTTGCGTAGCTCGAGATATTGGCCATAGCTCATCTAGACCCCCTTATTCACTCGTTTGTCGGTAACCTTAGCCTTGACTGGCTTATCCCGCACCACAGCCTTGGGCGGCTTGGGCGCCGGGAATTCAACAACCAGGCAGTTTTGCTCATCACGGTATACAACAGCCGGGCCTTCATGCTCCTGGTCGCCGACCAGAACCTT
>Ga0209349_1000801_pt1 | contig 15743 bp, 19 predicted proteins | sample ETNvirnome_2_130_FD_184067 | JGI IMG/M metagenome (GOLD analysis project Ga0209349, IMG submission 184067) | Marine viral communities from the Pacific Ocean - ETNP_2_130 (SPAdes) (version 2) | ecosystem: Environmental > Aquatic > Marine > Oceanic | place: Pacific Ocean | collected 2013-06-22
TTGAAGAGAGGGAGTGGAAAGGTGTTTATCAACTTAAGCCATATCCCATATATGATGCCGCGAAGCGGTTTACTAGCGGGATGTATATCCCTGGAAGCTATATGTGTCTTTCTTTTCATATTAAAAAACATTTGAAGATAGGAAAAGGTGGCATGATTTTGACCGATAACTTTAAAGCTTATGAATGGTTTAAAAAAGGGAGATATGAAGGTAGATCAGAGGTGAAATATCACGATGATGATATTAAAATGAATGGTTGGAATGCATACATGACACCAGAACAAGCGGCCCGCGGATTAATGCTGATGCAGAACTACCCTCGACACAATGAGGACATGTCGGAAAATCCTCCGTATAGGGACTTACGTGAATTTAAATTATTTGGAGATGAAAAATGATAGAGATATACAAATTAATATTTGATATTGGATCCAATGTTCTAAATTTTACTGAAGCTTGTCTGAGAAAACATGAAGGATGTAAAGTTATATCTGTGGATGCCATTGATTTAAATCAATTTTCACTTGGCGGCGGTCTAGAAAGGATCAAAAGAATGAATAACGAATACTCGGGTGAAGTTTTTTATGTCAATGCATTAGTTAGTGATGTTGATGGGCAGCTAAAAACATTCAATATCAATAAAAATGAGCCAAGTATTTCTACTGTTTCTGAAGAATGGCTAAATAACTCTAGATTTGCTCTCGGCAATAAATATATTTTGAGTGATCATAAGAATAGGTCGACATTCATTGTTAATGGAACTAGGGTACCCGGCTCCAGCTTGATGATCGATCATTTCGAGAAAATAATTGTAGAACAATTTGGCAGCGTAAAAGAGTATATGAGAAAGTGCAACAACTCTTTTTACGAAAAAAAAGACGTAAAAACCATAACTTTGAATAGTCTCGTAGAGACTCATGGGATCCCCGACTTAATAAAAATTGACGTTGAAGGGCACGAAAAAAAAGTAATTTCTGGCCTAGACAAAAAAGCCAATAAGATATGTTTTGAGTGGACAGAGGAGATGTTATCTGATTTGGTAGAGTCCTTTGAATATTTAAGAACAATTGGTTATAATAATTTCGCAGTTCTTGGTTTTTTTGAAGACAAAGAAAAATTAAAATATCTGTGTTTCGATGAAAATGGGGATGAATTTCTCAAAGAACCGCAGGAATATTTTTCTTTCGAAGAAATAACAAACGAATTAAAAGAACAATGCAACCCAGAAAGAAGAGTTAACTGGGGAATGGCGTGGGTAAAATAAATGCTGTATAATTATCCTCAAGACGTACCAGATTTAAGAGAATTTGAGATTTTTAAAAAATGATAGAGGCACCCAAAGGTATACCTGGCGAATTCTTTCAAGAATATACAATGAATGGTAAAGTGATTCTTGAATATAAATATGCTAATGATTGTAGCGATGAAACGCAGAAGATGATTAATGATAATTTTACAAAGGAAATATTTGATGAGTCCATACAAAAAATTAAAAAGAGAGAACAAAATTATTATGGACCAACAGATACATGGTTGTATGAATCATTAGAAAAATATCCCGTAGCGGATAAAAACATTTGTATAGTGGGCTCGACTCATCCTTGGTACGAAGCTATAGCTATTTCATACGGTGTTAAAGATTGTACTGTTATCGAATATTCCAAAAGAGAAACCTTTCATGAAAAAATAATATACAAGCAGCCGCAAGAGGTAGGCAACCAGAAATTTGATGTTTGTTTTTCTATCTCTTCATATGAACATGATGGCTTAGGAAGATATGGGGATCCGCTAAACCCGAATGGGGATTTAGAAGCAATGAAAAAAACAAAGGACTTATTGCATAAAGACGGCTTGCTTTACCTTGCTGTTCCGATTGGATTTGATAAGCTTGTTTTTAATATTCACCGAGTTTATGGAAAAAATAGAATAGAAAAGCTTTTAGATAATTGGGAAATTGTCGATCAATTTGGGTTTTATGATGATTCATTTGCAAATAATGTTAATGGACTAAACGGAACTCCATATCAACCCTTATATATTTTGAGGCCCCAATGATTACATTTAAGCAATTGGGATTGCATGGTCGGCTGGGAAATCAATTATATCAATATGCAGCACTGCGAGGCATAAGTGAAAAAATTGGCACAAATTGCAAGATACCAAATTTTAATAATTTCCTTTGGCATGGACAGAAATGCTTGCTTAGCAACTTTAATATTAAGGCAGAATTTTTCGATTATTCGGAATTGTTTGTTTTAGAAAGAACTATTAATGAACCAGATCCAAATAGGTTTTATAAAGATTTTTTTTCAATTCCTAAAAATTCAAATATCCATGGTTTTTTTCAATTTATTAAATATTTTGAACATTGTGAAGACTTAATTCGTCAAGAATTAAGTCCTAAAGATGAGTTTTTATCTCATGCAAAGAAAAAAATTATTTCATATAAGAAAGATGGCCACGAAATAGTGAGCATTCACATAAGAAGAGGTGATCTAATGACTGTGATGTTCGCAGCAACAGGAATTCATCCAGATCAAGTTTACGGACCGAATAATATATTTGATGACAATACAATATATGGAAATTACTTAAATAAAGCAATGTCTTTATTTGAAAACAGGAAAGTTAAATATTTAGTTTTTTCTGGTGGTAACCGAAGCACAGATGATTCAAGCGATATTGCTTACATTAAAAAAGTTTTCAATGATGATCGTTTTATAATATCTGATTCAAATGATCCAATGCAGGATTTTTCACTAATAATGTCTTGTGATCATAATATTTCTTGTCATCAAACTAGTTTTGGCTGGTGGGCATCTTTTTTAAATGATAATAAAGACAAAATCGTTACTGCGCCAGAGCATTATTTTTTTGAAATGCCAAAAGAAAAAAGCGACGAAAGAATTTCTAATGGAACATTTCCAGAAAATTGGACGATTATTGAGTAATATATGAAAACTAAAACTTATGTATTTGATCTAGACCATACTCTTTGCGAAACCTTAAAAAAGAAAAATGGAGATTGGGATTATTTTAATGCGATGCCTTTCAAAGAAAGAATAGCAAAAGTAAATGATTTATTTGAAAAAGGAAATACGATCCATATTGAAACAGCCAGAGGGTCTAGCTCTAAAAATAATTGGTATATTGAGACACATAATCAGCTAATTTCATGGGGCTTGAAATTTCATCAATTAAGAGTTGGAGTAAAGCTGGTTAGTGATTATTATATTGATGACAAAGCAATAAATGATAAGGATTTTTTTGATAATGGGGAGTATTAATAAAATAATAAAAAAATATCCTTCATGTATCAAGAGAATTTATTATAGCTCCATACCATTTGAAAGAAGGTATGGTAAAGTTTTTCAAAAAACATTTCAAGAACTTTGCTTATCTAGGTCACTAACTTATCAAGAATTACAAGACTATCAATATATTAAATTTCTAGAACTTATGGAACATGTATATAAAAACGTACCATATTATAGAAAAATTATGATTGATAGGCAATTAACTATTGATTCATTTAAATCAGTAGAGGATATATCTTTATTACCTTTTTTAACCAAAGATATTATTATGAATAATTTTGATGACTTAATTGCACAAAATATGAAACATATAAGGCCAGTAGAGTTTAGAACGAGCGGTTCAACGGGCAAAAAATTAATTTTTCTTGGAACTGACGATGTTTATAAAAAAGAAGCCGCTTTTGTATTAAGAGCTTTTAAAGACCATGGCGCCACCATGTATGATAAACCCAGTGTTTGGCTAAGAAGATTCGTTCCAAAAAATGGACAAAAACTGTGGTATTATGACTACGAATTAAGAAGATTATATATGTCAGCTTATCATCTTAATATAGAAAGTGTAAAATCTTATATTGATGAAGTTAATGCAAAAGAATATCATACTTTGGTTGGATATCCGTCGAGCATCCATATATTAGCATGTTTGTGTGAAGAATCTGGTCTTCGGCTTAACAACATTAAAGCCATTCACACTGCATCTGAAAAAATGCTAACTGAATGGAAAATTAAAATAGAAAATGTATTCGGTATATCACCGAAAAGTCATTATGGAATGCAAGAAAAGGTCAGCTTTCATCATCAAACGTCCAATAGCGATCATTATTATGAAAATTTAGAATATGGCATAACAGAGTTTATTGAAGAAGATGATCAAAAAGTTATTGTTGGCACTGGATTCATTAATCATTATATGCCATTTATTAGATATAAAACAAATGATACGGCGGTATTAAATACCCACAAAAAAACTTCATTTAGAATTGCAGATATCAACGGTAGATGTGATGATATTTTAATATCTGATAACGGTTGCAAACTCCCAGGAGTTAATTTCTATACCATGATGTACAAAATAGATGGTGTCAAAATGTTTCAAATTAGACAAGTTGATCGGAAGACTATAGATTTTTATTTAGTACCAAATGAATCTTTTTCTAGTGAAACTATTGATGAAATTAAGAAAGGTCTACATCAACGCTTAGGTAATTTAAAAATCAATATTTTTGTAAAAGATCATATTGAGCGAAGCAAAAAAACAGGAAAGATAAGGTGTATTTTTAATGAGTGTGGTTAAGAGAATATCTAATTTAGAACCATATATCCCCAGCAAAAGAAGTTTTGATTCTAAAAACTGGTCATATTGTGACTGGAATGAATCACAATTTCCTCCATCACCCAAAGTAAAAGAAAGTATACAAAATTTTCTTTTAGATGATAATCTTCAAAAATATCCATGTAACAACAATGATAAGCTTATAAGCTTATTGTGCAACTACACAAATTTAAGTAATAAAAATATTACAATCTATAATGGCTCTGATGATGCTTTAAAAGATATATTTTTTTCTTTTGCCGACCAAGATACACGCGTCATAACTTATACTCCTTCTTATACTCAAGTAGATACTTTTATTACATTATCAACCGATAAACATCATAAAGAAGAAATTATCGATCCCATGGGAAAACATATATATAACTTTAAAATTTTTAAAGATTATGATATAGTATATTTGGTCAATCCCAATAATCCGACAGGGCATATTATTAAAAAAGATATAATTGAAAAAGTTATATCCAACAATCCTAAAACTTTATTTATTATTGATGAAGCTTATTATGAATTTTCTAAACATTCATGTTGCGAACTAGTATTGAAATACGATAATATAATGATAACAAGAACTTTTTCAAAAGCTTTTGGCTTGGCTTCTCTTAGAATTGGCTACGTTTTAGCGCCAAAAACAAAAATAGAATTTTTAAATAAAGTTAGAAATGTCAAAAGTGTTAACGCAGTCGCTCAAAACGCTGCAATTGCGTGTCTGCAGGATCTAGAATATTTAGAAAAATGCGTATCAGAAACGAAAAAATCAAGAAAACTTTTAGAAGATTATATTAATAATTCTAAATATTTAAGTTGCAACAAAAGTCATTCAAATTTTATTTTAGTTAAAACAAATGATGCACAAAAAGTAATAAAAAAAATGATTGATAATAATATCTCTATTAGAGATCGAAGTTCTTTTAAAAATTTAGATAATTGTATTAGAATAACTGTTGGGTCGCTCCCGGTCGCACAAAAAATAATTGAAGTATTGGAGAATATAGAATGAATGTTGCTTTTATTGGGCTTGGAAAACTAGGCTTACCATTGGCATGTATATTGGCTCAAAATAATAAAATCCTATGCTTAGATAAAAATGAATATGTTTTAAGTCAGTTAGAGGAAGGAGAGTTGCCTTTTTATGAAACTGGATTAGAGGAAATATTAAAAGAAGTAAAAGATAACATTGTTGGATTTACGGACTCTTATAAAAAAGCAATTAAATCTACAGAAGCAGCAGTAATATTAGTAAACACTCAATTAGGCGCCGATGGATATTCTTCTGCATTTGTACAATCAGCAGTTAGTGATATTGCAATAAACTTAAAAAATTCTGAAAAAGAATATTATACAATTGTTTTATCTTCGACTGTTCTTCCGGGCACAATTATTCAGGAATTGATTCCTCTTGTAGAGAAAATTTCAGGAAGAAAATGTGGTGTGGGTTTTGGCTTTTCTTATGTTCCAGACTTTGTTAAACTAGGAAGTGTTATAGAAGATTTCAGAAATCCCGAATTCTTTGTTATTGGTGCTAACAACAATAAAGATTTCGAAATAACAAAGAATATTTTTAATGGAATTCATTTAAATAATTGCGAACAATTTAAGATGACCATAGAAGAGACGGAAGTAGCAAAAGTAAGTTTAAATGCTTTTATAGTTAACAAGATAACTTTTGCAAACTTCTTGGGCATGATGTGCGATGAGATGGAAAATGTTGACGTTCACAAGCTTTGTAGTGTGATCGGTATAGATAAAAGGATATCTACACATTTTTTCAAAAGCGGTACTCCGTACGGAGGAACGTGTTTCCCTCGAGATGCCATGGCCTTCATAAAGTTTGCAAAAGATCGAGGATTGGTAGCAAAGAACTTAATTTTTGCAGAAGAAGTTAACGAACAATTGCAGAATTATATTCTAGAAAAATGTTCAGATTACAACAAAGTAGGAGTACTTGGAGTCTCCTTCAAACCTACATCACCAGTTACAATTGGGTCTCCATCAAAAATTTTGATTGAGGCCTTATTAAAACAGCATAAAAAAGTTTATACATACGATAAATTAGAGGAAACTCATAAAAATCTAGAACTCAATACTACCATATGTGTCAATTCACAAGAGTGCATAAATAATAGCGATATTGTCGTTATCATGCACCCAGATAAAGATTTCTCTAATCTAGATTATGAAAATAAAAAAATATTAGATCTATGGGGTATTGTTAGAAAAGGAAGTAATAAATGAAAAAAGCATTAGTATGTGGCGCCGGCGGCTTTATTGGCGGCCATTTAGTTAATTATCTTAAAGAAAAGGGCTATTGGGTTAGAGGAGTTGATTTAAAATATAATGAATTCCAACCCGTCCATGACGCGGCTGATGATTTTGTAATAGGCGATTTAAGAGATCCTAATGTAGTTGCAACTGTTATTGAAGAAGGCATGGATGAAATATATCAATTAGCAGCCGATATGGGAGGAGCAGGGTTTGTATTTACAGGCGAAAATGATGCAGATATTATGCATAATTCTGCCTTGATCAATATAAACGTTGCGTATGAAGGTGTTAAAAAGAATGTAAAAAGGGTGTTTTATTCATCTTCCGCTTGTATGTATCCCGAACACAATCAATTAGATCCAGATAATCCTAATTGTGCCGAAGAATCTGCTTACCCAGCCAACCCAGATTCTGAGTATGGTTGGGAAAAATTGTTTTCCGAAAGATTATATTTGTCTTTTATGAGGAATAAGGGTCTCGAGGTTAGAATTGCTCGTTATCATAACGTGTTTGGACTATATGGAACATGGCAGGGAGGTCGCGAAAAAGCGCCAGCAGCATTTTGCCGAAAAGTGGCCATGGCCCGCCAAAACAAAAAAATAGAAATTTGGGGCCCCGGAACGCAAACGAGATCGTTTTTATATATTGATGAATGTATAGAGGCAACATACCGTTTTATGCAATCAGACTTTTCTGGGCCGGTTAACATAGGATCGGAAGAGATGATCAGTATTAATGATTTCGCCAAGATGGCGATTGACATCTCGGGCAAAGAACTTGATATTTACAATATAGACGGCGAAGAATTTGAAAAAAAATATGGCCATCGTTGTCCTATTGGTGTAAATGGTAGAAACTCTGACAATACTTTATATCGAGAAAAGGTTGGTTGGGAAGTCTCACAGCCCTTGTTTGAAGGCATGAAAAAAACATATGAATGGATAAATCAGCAAATTGGACCGGAGATTGATGAATGAAAATTGTTAGAGATAAGACAGGAGAATATGGCGACTGCGCGTACGAATATTTAGATTTTGAGAAATTTGATAATGATAGCGAAGAGGAAGTGTTATTTTATGGCTATGCCACTCCGTATAACAATGAAATAAAAAATAAATATAAAAATTTTAAAAGAAAAGTATATTATCAAGGAGAGCAGCCCTGTGGTTTCTATGGTCCTCCACAAGAAGTAAAAAAAAGCATAGAAGTGGCCGATTATTTTGATGAGGTATATTCGACATGTCCGTATAGTGCGGAATGGATGAATAAAATAAATAATTATGATAAGTATAGGCCTATTATTTTCCCTCACAATATTAGCTGGAGCGCTCCAGAAAATGAAAATCTCGATAAAATTTTAGATGTAATTTATTGGGGAAATGTACCGACTCCGTCAAACAGAGATCAGACTACAGTATTAAATATTATACAAACTATTCCCAAGTTTAAGCATGCTTTCTTTACACTTGGCCTAGGTATACCACAAGACCTAGTAAAATATGTAACCGGAGTTAATGCTCCTAGGCCGGCCATGTGGCAATATTTAAGAGCAAGTAAAATCATGGTAACGTCAAATCTTTTATATTTTACAGACAATGAAGTAGAGATCCTAAAACAGCTTCCGGATTGGCGCGAAAATGAAGCTTTTTGTAGATTGGACCAGAAAATCGCACCTCAAATTAAAACGCGCCCGATTGAGGCCATCTTCAACAAGACACTAGTATTACTAAAAGAGGATCCATGGCATATATTTGATTATTGGTTTGAGGCAGAAAAAGAATTTGTTTATTACAAGAATGATGAAGATTTAGAAGACAAAATACGAGAAATATTAAATAATTGGGACCATTATCGATTAGTAGCAGAGAGTGCATATCAAAAGGCCATTAAACTGTATACAACCGAAAGAATATTTAAAGATATAGTAGAAAAGAGGCTCCGTTGAAAGAAAAAAAGAAAATATTTGCCAACCTTGTCTGAATTAGTAGATAGATTATCGATTGTCCAGCTTAAAGAAGTTTTCATACCAGAGCACAAAGAAGAATACGCTCAAGAAATTTCTGATATCTTACATGATATTGACTTAACATTAAGCGAAAAAAAATGTTATATTAGATGCAAATACAGTCAGGGCAATTATTGTTTTATCTCAAATGAATTTACATATTTGGCACAATGAGTCAAATTATCGTAAAGGCATAAAAGATGGAAATAATTTAGAACTAACTCATGGATTAAATGGCATTAGAAATACTGCTAAAAATAAAATTCAAGAATTAGCTGGCGGCAGAATTTAAGGATTGGGAAATTAGCTGGGATGAAAATTCATGATGTAAAGATTTTTAATCCGGATGTATTCACTGATTACAGAGGAGATTTGTGGACACTATGGAAAGAAGGAGAAGGAGAATTAAAATTTAATCATGATAAAGTGTCAACCTCTAGAAAACATGTTTTAAGAGGAATTCATGGAGATTTTAAATCATGGAAGCTTGTAACATGTTTATATGGAGATTTATATTTTGTTATGGTTGATAATAGGCCAGAATCGCCAACGTATATGGAATGGATATCCACTATTTTGGATTCTAAAAGGCGTATGCAAATATTGCTTCCGCCTGGAGTTGGAAATGGGTTTGCGGTGTTGAGCGACGAATCAGTCTTTCATTATAAGTGGTCATATCCCGGCGATTATCCAGATGTCAATGAACAATTCACAATTAAATGGAATGATCCCAAATTAAACATTGATTGGCCAATCGATAATCCCATTTTACAACCAAGAGATAAGTAATGAATTTAAACATTCCAAAGCATTTAAAGAAAGTGCGAGAAGTCACAATTACAGAACAACAATTAATTGATTTTGAATCAAAAGTGCGCGATCATTATGAGGCTGGTAAAGTTAAGGGCCCCGTCCATCTAGCCAAAAACAACGAAAAGGAATTAATCGAAATATTTCAATATGTTAGTAAAGATGATTGGGTATTCGCTGCCTGGAGAAATCATTATCATGCTTTACTTCATGGAGTAAGCCCTGAAAAACTATTTGATTATATTGTCGAGGGTAGAAGTATGGGAACCAATAATCTTGAGCCAAACTTTTATGCGTCTTCGATAGTTGGCGGAATAATACCGTTAGCATTGGGAACTTCATTAGCGTTAAAAAGAAAGGGTTCTGATCGTCGTGTTTGGTGTTTTGTTGGCGATATGACAATGGAAACTGGAGTTTTTCACGAAGCATACAAGTATTCAACAAATTTTGACTTACCTTTGCAGTGGGTGATGGAAGATAACAACATGAGTGTGCATACTCCAACAGATATGGCTTGGGGAACGAAACAAGAAGTACCAGGGAGAGTCATTTATTATAAATATGAAATGGAGTATCCTCATCATGGAACAGGAAAGTGGGTGAATTTTTAGTCATGAAATACAAAGAAGAGCTTATAAGAGCCATGGAATGGTTAGCAGAAAAAGAAGATACCGTATTTATAGGGCAAGCATGTCGTGTAAGTGGACATGCTATATCCAGCACAATAGAAAGTGTACCAATAGAGAAAAGAGTTGAATTGCCAGTGTTTGAGGAAACTCAATTGGGTATTTCGACTGGCTTGGCTTTAGAAGGGTATGTGCCAATTACGATGTATCCGCGATTTGATTTTTTCATATTATCGTGTAATCAGTTGGTTAACCATTTAGACAAAATGCGCGACATGTCAAAGGGAGAAATGACCCCACGAGTAATAATAAGAGTAGCAATCGGTGCCAAGGAGCCAATTAATGCCGGCCCACAACACACCCAGAACCACACAGAGGCATTTAGAAAGATGCTAACAGATGTAAACGTTGTAGAGCTTTTAGAAGCAGAAGATGTTTTCCCAGCTTTTAAAGAAGCATATGAGAGGGAAGACAGCAGAGCAACCTTGATAGTAGAACACGGAGAATATTATGTCTCAAAATAGATTTGCATGGCCGTTAATAAACGATAATATAACACAAGAAGACAAAGACACATTGATCGATTTTATCAAACAGCCAAATGTTAGATTTACAAATGGACAGAAAGTTCGTGATTTTGAAGTAGAATGGATTGAAGCATTACAAAATTCAAAATATGGTGGTATTGTATTAGATGATGATTATGAAGAAGGTGCCGCCAGTAGTATTGCTCACAGAATGATGATGCATTCAGACAATCGCGTTCGAACGATGTGTTTGGAACATAGAACAGCTGGATTCCATCCATCAGTCGATAACTTGCCACCCTCCGCATCAAAAATAATTTCAAAAATTAAGCAGGAAATCATATGTTAGACGTTTTATTTATAGCACCGAGCAATGCTAAATCATTGTATCAAGATTTAGCAAAAGATTATGCAGCAATTGAGCCACCAACATGGGCATGCTTGTTGGCAGAATCTTGTAGATCTGTTGGCTTTAAAGTAGATATATTGGACACCGCTGCAGAGAGATTAACTTTGAGTGAGTCCGTTGCGAGAATAAAAAAAGCAAATCCTAATTTAATATGTATTGTTGTTTACGGCCAAAATGTAAATGCCGGCACAACTACCATGAGCGGCGCAGCCGCTTTATCAAATTATATTAAAGAATCGGGAATTAAAAACCCAGTTTCTTTCGTTGGTTCTCATGTCCAGGCTCTTCCGCATAAAACATTGAAAGAGGAAAAAAGTATTGATATTGTATTCACGAACGAAGGGGTATATGCTTTAAGAAATTTATTAAATAATTTAAATAATTTAAAAAATGTTAAAGGCATTGGATACAGAGAAGGCGATAAAATTATCATCAACAAGCCAGAAAAACTAGTCCCCACTTCTAGAATGGATATTGATTTGCCCGGGTATGCCTGGGATTTGCTGCCTTTTGAAAAGTCTCCTTTTGATCTATATCGTTGTCCTATGTGGCATGCCGAATACGATCATAATATTAGGTCTCCATACGCAGCAATCAATACTTCATTAGGTTGCCAGTTTAAATGTGAATTTTGCATGATCAATATTTTAAATCGCAACGATAACGATCCGATTGGCGTTGCTGGAAATTACAACATGATGAGATATTGGTCACCTGAGTTTGTTTTAAAACAGTTTGATAAGTTAGTAGGAATGGGTGTCAAAAACATTCGAATTATTGATGAAATGTTCTTATTGAATCCAAAATATTACCTACCGGTATGTGAAGGCTTAATAGAACGCGGATATGGAAAAGATTTAAGGATGTGGGCTTATTCTAGAATTGATACAATTCGACGACCAGATATCTTAAAAATAGTAAGAGATGCAGGAATTAGATGGTTGGGGATAGGCATTGAAAGTGGAGATAGAGATGTAAGGCTGGAGGCCTCGAAAGGAAAATTTCAAGATGTAGATATTCATGAAGTTATTAGACAAGTTGAAGAAGCTGACATTAATGTAGGTGCAAATTTTATTTTTGGATTGCCTACCGATACTACTAAGAGTATGAAAAAGACTTTAGAATTGGCTATTGATTTGGCTCCATCGATGGCAAATTTTTATGCATCGATGGCACTACCAGGAAGTCAGTTATATAAGGATGCTGTTGAAAGAGGCGCGAACCTCCCGGAAAACTATGCAGGCTACTCCTGGCATTCATATAATACGCTTCCTTTATCAACTGATAATTTAACAGCTGCAGAAATTTTAAAATTTAGGGACGAAGCCTATAACACATTCCATACATCGCCTAAATTTTTGGCCAAAATAAGAAAGAAATTTGGGGACATTGCTGCAGATAATATTGTTGAAAATACAAAAATTAAATTAAAGAGAAAATTACTAGGAGATTGAGACTAATGGAAAGATTTAATATACCTTTGATCAACGATAATATAACACAAGAAGACAAGCAAGTATTAGCAGATTTTATATTAAGTTCAAATCGCTTTACAAATGGCCCAAAAGTAAAAGAATTCGAAGCAGCATGGTCGAGTTGGCTGGGAGTCAAATACAGTGTCATGGTCAATTCTGGAGCTTCTGCGAATTATATTACCATGGCTATAACCCGCGAAATGAAAGGGCAGAAAGGAGAAATTATTGTTCCGCCAATTGGATGGGTTTCTGATGTTGCTTCTGTGATCAATACCAGCTTCAAGCCGGTTTTTGTTGATGTTGATAAAGAGACTATGGCTATTTCTTGTGAAAATATTAAAAACGCAATTAATGAAAATACAAAAGCAATTGTTTTGGTTCATGCTTTGGGTTTCGATGGTCTGAACGAAGAGATAATTCGATTAGCGAAGAAAAATGATCTCTTGTTAATTGAAGACTGTTGCGAATCACACGGAGCTGAACATGGAAATAAGAAAGTTGGCACTCTAGGAGATATGTCTTGTTTCTCTTTTTATTTTGGCCACCATATCACAACGATAGAAGGAGGTATGGTTTGTACAAATGATTATAAGATATATCAATTAGCTAGACTTTTTCGTTCTCATGGGATGACGCGAGAAGTCGATAAAAAAACTCATGAATCGTATTATGAAGCAGGCTTGAATCCACTTTTCACATTTGGAGTGCCAGGTTATAATATGCGCAGCACTGAGCTAAATGCAGTATTAGGCTTGCAACAAATAAAAAGACTAGATTATAACATTTCCTGTAGAAAAGATAACTTGAGCACATGGCTCAATTCATTAGACAAAGATATATTTTTTACTGATTTTAACCTACAGGGTAATAGTAGTTTCGCACTACCTCTAATATTAAAAGAAGCTAACTCTCTATTATTAAAACAAATTTGCAGAACTTTGGAAGAAGAAGGAGTAGAATATCGTCTGGGTACTGCCGGCGGCGGCAATCAAGCCCGACAGCCGTATTTAAAAAACTACGAATTTAGAATTTCAGGCAATTTAAATAATGCTGACTTTATTCATGAAAATAGTTTATATATCGGAAACCATACTGAATTATCTGAAAAACAAATTGTATCTTTGTGCCAAAAATTAAACAGAAGGCCTTAAAATGAAAAATTCAGCACTTATTACAGGCATAACAGGCATGGTCGGCTCTCATTTAGCTGACTTTCTTCTAGAACATACAGATTGGGATATATATGGCTTTTGTCGCTGGAACGATAACATGTCAAATATTGAACATTTGTTTGAGCGCATAAATAACAAAGATCGCGTATTTTTGATTTATGGAGATCTAAATGATTATCCATCTTTAGATTCAGCTGTTTCTGAGGCCTCGCCGGATTATGTATTCCACCTTGCGGCTCAAAGTTACCCACAGACTAGCTTTAAAGCCCCCTTAGAGACGTTAGAAACAAATATACTAGGTACGGCTAAGTTATTGGAAGCTGTTCGAAAATCGGCCTATAATTCGGTGATTCACGTATGTGCATCATCTGAAGTTTTTGGTCGAGTACCCAAAGAATATTTGCCCATTAATGAAGAGTGCACATTTCATCCGGCATCTCCATATGCAATATCAAAAGTAGGAACAGATTTAATTGGTAGATATTATGCAGAAGCTTATAATATGACAATTATGACTACTCGCATGTTTACTCATACCGGACCACGAAGAGGAGATGTTTTTGCTGAGTCAACATTTGCAAAACAAATTGCAATGATAGAATCTGGATTACTTGAACCCGAACTGCATGTAGGAAATTTAGATTCTTTACGAACCTGGTCAGATGTTAGAGATGCTGTGAAAGCTTATTATATGCTCGTTACAATTAATCCTATTGCTGGCGAGTATTATAATATTGGGGGTTCGTTTACTTGTTCTGTTAGAGAAATGCTTAATTATTTATTAGAAAAATCAACCGTAAAAGATATAAAAGTCGTTATAGATGAATCCAGATTACGTCCAATCGATGCCGATTTACAAGTACCAGATACTACTAAATTTAAAAATCATACCGGATGGTACCCTGAAATAAAATTTGAAAAAACTATGGATGATTTATTAGAATATTGGAGAAATAACGTCAAAACGGGTAGAAGGTTTTTACGGCGGTGAAATAATATGAATATGACTTACGTTATTGATATCGATGGAACATTATGTACACTGACGGATGGAAATTATGCAAAAGCGAAACCCATCGAAGAGAGAATAAAAAAGGTTAATAAATTAGCCACAACCGGACATACCATTATCCTTCATACCGCAAGAGGAATGAGTAGATTTGAGGGAAATACGTTTAAATGTCATAGTGAATTTTATTTATTCACGGAAAGACAACTAAAAAAATGGGGTGTTATGTATGACCAGTTAATCATGGGCAAACCCTCTGGTGATTACTATATTGATGATAAAGGAATAAACGATGAAGACTTCTTTACCGATGAAACATGTCCCTAAAGGATGGGGATGGGAACGATGGATTGTAAATAACGAAGAATATTGCGGAAAGCTTCTATTCTTTGAAAAAAACAAACAGTGTTCTTGGCACTTTCATAAGCTTAAGGACGAAGTATTTTATGTTCAATCCGGAAGACTTTTAGTTAAATACTCAGATGAGGACAATATAGAAGAAGCTAATGAAATCGTTCTAGAAGCTGGCGATAACTTTCACGTTTATCGGGGATTGCGACATAGAATGATTGCTTTACAAGACACAGAACTCTTTGAGTTTTCTACACAACATTTTGATAGCGATTCACATAGGATTATAAGAGGCGATTAATGAGCGAGAGAAAATACCTACCTACGCTATCAGAGTTGATTGATCGACTATCTATCGCTCAACTAAAAGAAGTCTTTATTTCTGCCCACAAGGCCGAATACGCTCAGGAAATAGCCGACATATGCCATGACATCCAACTCGTC
>Ga0209349_1000802_pt1 | contig 15742 bp, 20 predicted proteins | sample ETNvirnome_2_130_FD_184067 | JGI IMG/M metagenome (GOLD analysis project Ga0209349, IMG submission 184067) | Marine viral communities from the Pacific Ocean - ETNP_2_130 (SPAdes) (version 2) | ecosystem: Environmental > Aquatic > Marine > Oceanic | place: Pacific Ocean | collected 2013-06-22
TCCTTTGCATTATTATATATACTAGTACTAGATAGAGCTTGTATCAATATCTGTCTATTATCTTCAGGAATTGGTTGCTTGTCAACATCGGAAGGCTTCAGCCCATCCAACCACGCATACTTCTCCCCATTGCCATTCTCACTAGGGGGAACGATAAGGTATCCACCGTCTGCTCGTATATCTACCCCTTCAAGAACGTTAGAACATGTCCTGAAGCCTTCCTCGTATTTGAACCAGTAATGCCACCCTCCTCTTGGTGTGCGACACATGGGTGTCTCAAAGCCGTCAGGCATGTAGTCCTCAAACCTGCCAAATGCATCCTTTGTGTCTACGTCTATCCCTATCATGTCAGACACCTTCCCTGTAATGACAGCAACATTAGCCTCAGGCCACTTCTGCCACCAAGACAGGATCTCTTCTTTCGTGGGTTTCGTGCTCTGATATGGTGTCCACTTCGGTATGTATGGCTTTTTATTCGGCTTTACTGGTATAACGCTATACCCTTTTCGCAATAGCCATTTTGCTGTTCTATATTGTAGCGTATCAGGTTCCATGAGAGTCTCTTCGCCTTAAAAACAGGGAAAGGCACTTCACTGGGATTCCCGGCCCCAGGCGCAAGGATGCACCTGTTGTGAAGCACCTTTCTCTGTCTTTAAAATTTGATGTATGGAATCCGGGCATCCCTTGTCCTTTTATGAAGTTATGCGAATTAAACCACACTTTTTATCTTTTGTCAAGCGTTTTAGGCGGGATTGAATTGAATTTTCGTATATCAAAAACATAGCTATCTGCTGCGTTGCCTGTTTTACCCTTTCGCCTTGATGCCCTGTCTTCGGTATCTATCATAGCAGGATTCTCATCTCCTCGTCTTCGCCCAGATGCGACTTGGTACATATATCACAGTAAATATGTGGTTTGTATTTCCTTCCTTTACAGTCCACCTGTCTGCCTGTCCAATATATGAGTCTCTGATGATCCAGCCCACAGCGGGGACATTTACACAACCATTTCTCGTGTGTGCCCTTCGAGGCTAGCTCGCTAGCTTTCCTCTTCTGCTCTGCTGTGCGAGGATATTTTCCCTTCCTTATGCGATTAATGCACTTCCGAGTTCTTGACTTTAAAGAACCAGAAGGGTTTCTGTCGAAGGCAAGTGTGTTCCATTTCTTACCATTACATTTAGGACACTGGCATGGTTTCAACGCTTTCTCCTGTAAAGATCGTTTATATCCCTATAGAGTCGCTTGCCTGGCTTCCTGCCATGCTCTAGTTGATATATGTAACCCCATGAAACCTCTAATATTCTCGCTAATTCCTTGTGAGAACCATATCTCCTAACCAACTGTTTTATTACTGTTTTTACTTTTCTTGAAGTCATGTTGCGTATTATAGCATACACTAAATGCAAAAGTCAACAGGAAGTTTATTTGTAAAAAGTACAAATAAGTGTTGACAGGAAAAATTACCTGTGATAGAATTACCTCAACATAATCAAGCGGGGATGGTGTAGGTTCCATGGAGAGTATAACAGGGTTCACAACGTAATGGAGTCAGGGAGGGACAATAATGGGTGACTTAGAAGAATTGGTTCAGGCGTACACAAATGCGTTGGAGGCTGTGGATGTGTTTCAGGAATTAATTCTGAACCACAGGGAAAACCCCGAAACCAAAGAAAAAATACAGGTAAGCCTGCGTGACATACAAAAAGGTGCCCACGATGCTTACGATACACTTCTGTGCCTGTCTGTCTTAATGGACGACATAGAAACGACAGTGGAAATGGGGATGTTAGATGGTATGCTGGACAGTGGGCCATGTGTCAGGTGCGGGAGCCACCACCTGCCAAGCATAACCTGTACAGAACACATCGTAACTCAGGGCGAAAGCATGGAGGAAAGATGAAAACTATCGACATCAAAGGCAAAAATTATGTTATGGTCAATGAGAGGGTTCTGTTCTTTCGTGAGCGTTGCCCAGACTATTCTCTCAGGACAGAGATTCTCAAACTGGAGAATGGTCTGGTGTGCATGAAGGCTTCTGTCTTCAACGAGGATGGGGTTGAGGTGTCCACAGGTCATGCTTACGAAGTGGAAGGATCTACTTTTATTAATCAGACCTCTCATGTAGAGAACTGCGAGACCTCTGCTGTGGGAAGGGCTTTGGGCAATCTAGGTATAGGCATTGACACCTCTATCGCTTCTGCTGAAGAGGTAACAAATGCTGTCGCTAATCAGGATAAGCCCTCGGAGGAACCAGAACACGCTACAGGCAAACAAGTTCAGGAGCTAAGAAAGTTAGGTGCAGCTAACGGCTTAATAGAGAAAGATCTCCTGCCATTCATGGAGTTTTACAGAGAGGGGGACAGGCTTTCGTTTAAAGAAGCTGTTGAGTTAATTAACAATTTCAAGCAACACCACGACTTTTACCTGAAGAACCAAGAGGAAGATATTCCAATTTAGGAGAGAGCAATGCCCTACATAAGAACCAAAGAAGCTCAGAACCACATTGATGGTGTGTACAAAAAGAATCTTGAGTTGATGATGAAGAACGATGAGCTTGAGGAACTATCAATGAAGGCTGCTCAAGCAAAACACGAGTTTCTTGTCGCCAATGCTGTAAAGATATTAGAGTTAAAGGCTGGGGGAGGGGCTATATCTCTAATAAGGGACTTGGTAAAAGGCGACAAGCGTGTTGCAGAGCTTCAGTATAAGTGGGATGTTGCGGAGGGGGTACTCCTTTCGTGTCGTGAGAGAATAAAGGATCTTCGCACTCAGATCGACACGTACAGGAGCCTTCTCACTTGGCTAAGGGAAGAGTTAAGGCTAACGAGCAACCAAGAAGGCTAATTACCATACAACACCAAAGCGTAAGGAGAAGCGAAAGGGGGAGTAATGGTTTTTGAATGCACAGACTTTCCTCACACCTGTAGGGTGATTGGTGACAAGATTGCAGAACTGAGCATGGAAACCTGCGAGTGCCAACGCCGTAAGATAGACGAGTTGCTACAAGTTTATGCAATGCTAATTGTACAATCTGCCCAAGAGGCCGAATGACTTTCACGAGGCTAAAAATGACACAATGTACAACATGTGGAGACGACTTTGACAACCAAGACCTGATGTGGTGGGAATCAGAGCTATGCGACACCTGTTTAGAGGCTGATAAATTCAGGAAACCCATTACTCCTCGCAACAATAGTTACCTTAAATGGCTCAGGACGCTCCCCTGTACGCTGTGTGGGCGTGAAAAGATTGAGGGGTACTTGGACATAGTCCCAGCTCATAAGGGCGGTGGAATGGCTCTCAAGGGGTCTGGTTGCGAGGCTGTGCCCCTGTGTGTAGATTGTCACGAGGTTGAACACGAGAAGCCTGCCTGGTTCTGGATCAGGGTGGTAAAAGAGAAAAGAACAAGCAGGGAAGCTGTTGTGGAAAACCTACAGAAACTCTACAAGGAAAGAACATGAATGAGAAACTATATCCTGATGTTACCAAGATAGTTAGGAATTGAATTGAAAGACTCGTATTATAATCAAGCATCCAAGAATTTAAGGCAGTCTGATGACAGTAAACGAATACGTAGCTTTGGCGATCGGTTTTCTGGCCGCTGGTGGGATCTGGGTGATAGTTGCGGTTGTGAGACACATTTCACGAGCGCAGTATCTTGGGCTTAGCGATGTCAGGCCGTGGGAGGATTACGAGGAATGAAGGGCTGAAGCGGTTAGGGGTGTGGAATGTGAGATTGGAGGAGATGGCGTGAGATATTTGAGCCTGTTCAGTGGCGCCGGCGGTGGTGACTTAGCATCTCAACACCTATTAAACCATAACTGTGTGGGGTATGTAGAATATGAAAAATACTGTCAAAAAGTCCTCAGACAAAGAATCAAGGACGGTTTACTGGATGCCGCCCCTGTCTTTGGAGACATCAGAAGATTTGTCTCCGAGGGTTATGCTGGAAGATATACGGGACTGGTTGATGTCATTACCGCAGGCTTCCCTTGCCAGCCATTCAGTGTCGCAGGAAAGCAGCGAGGGGCAGATGACGAGCGAAATATGTGGCCTGCCACGATGGACACCATACGCATTATACGACCAGGATACGCATTCCTTGAAAACGTCCCAGGCCTTCTTGTTTCCGGATATTTCGGAACCATCCTCAGTGACCTTCACGAAATCGGGTACAATGCAAAATGGACGGTGCTGGGAGCTTCCGACATCGGGGCTCCGCACAAACGGAAAAGGCTATGGATTTTGGCCGAGCGCGTCAAGCCGGGATTGGAAAGATACACCTGGAATGGCAAAAACAGGGATAAACCCGGATGGAACGACTCGGTCAAGGGTAGATCAGTTGGCAAGGGCGGTTTACGAAAGGGAAACATGGCCCACACCAATGGCAAACGAGCGCCCAGGTGGGCGGGCTGTGACAAAGCTGACAGATGTGATCGAGGGCAAAAAATACAGTCACAATGGAAACCAGAAAAATACAACTGGTTCCCTGAACCCAACGTGGGTAGAGTGGCTAATGGGGTGGCCAATAGAGTGGACAGACTTAAAGCCATTGGCAATGGACAAGTTCCGCAAGTGGCTGCAACTGCCTGGAGGATATTAACAGGCGGCTAAAGCTATGGAGCAATCAGAGAAACAGGTAACAAAAGCCATAACCGAAACCCTGAAGCGATTAGGTGTGTGGCATTTCAAGCACCACGGAGGTTGCCGGCACTGTGGAATGTACGAGCGGAAGGGTGTATCTGACATCCATGCGCTATTAAGGTTGACAAGCCGGAGACATCATAATATGGAGTAGGTAAAAACTATTTTTCAAAAGGAATACAATATCATGGCAGAAGGAATATTGGAAATAGATGACAGTACTTTTGAGAGCGAGGTTTTAAAAGCCAATCAGCCGGTGATGGTGGATTTCTGGGCTCCCTGGTGCGGTCCGTGCAAGGCCCTGAGCCCGGTTATTGAAGAGCTGGCCGGCACATTTGGTGACCGGGTAAAATTTACCAAGTGCAATGTTGATGACAACCCCGTGACACCGGGCAATTTCGGGATTCGATCCATCCCCACGCTTATCTTTTTTAAAAATGGGGATGTGGCCGAACAGATCGTCGGTGCGGTAGCGAAATCGAAACTCGAAGCCGCCATCAACAGCGTCCTATAGGGTAGTCTCCATGAAAGATGTCGAGTATGATCTGGTGATTATCGGGGGTGGTGCTTATGCAGCAGCTTGACCTGTTCACAGGAGAAACAAAAGAGGATAAAACCCTTACGTTTCTCAGGGAGCATGAGCCTCCAGAAGGTTATTTCCTTGGCTTCTCAGGGGGGAAGGATAGCGTTGTTCTCAAGCATTTAGCTGATCTCTCAGGGGTGAAATATCAGGCTTATTATTCAGCCACAGGAATAGATGCACCGGAACTTGTCAAATTTATTCGAGAACACCACCATGATGTCATATTCAAAAGACCTCACTTGAAAATGCCACGAAGGTTCCCAGATTGGGAGGGGACTCACAGCTTTTTTGGAATGATCCCCAAGCGTGGATTCCCAACTAAATTCAGCAGGTGGTGTTGCGATGAGTTAAAAAAGAAACCAACAAACGATGTTCCTTTAAATCATAGGCTGATGGGCATTCGAGCAGAGGAGTCTGCCAAGAGAGCTAAGCGTGGACAAATAGATACGTTCAGGAAATGGACAATTTATAAGCCTATATTCTCATGGCTTGAATGGGAAGTGTGGGAATTTATCGAAAGGCACAGTTTACCATATTGCTCATTGTATGATGAGGGCTTTGGGCGGTTAGGCTGTGTTATTTGTCCCTTTTTGTGCAGGCCGAACCAGGGCGCAATAAACCAGTGTAGAAACAAATGGCCTAAGTTTTATGCAGCATTTGAAAAGTCCATGAAGCGCCTATGGGACGAAAAAGAGCAATATCGCCAGAAAAAAAAAGGCGATGCAAACACATTCGACAAGTTTCTAAGCAACTGGTACCGGGGCAATTAAGCTATGGAGCAATCAGAGAAACAGGGTCGACAAGCCGGCACGTTCCCCACGCTAGCTTCATTTTTATTCCTGTATGAGGTTGAAGTAATCAGCGCACCTCAAGGTCTATAAGGTCTTGAATAAACTCACAATCATCGTTCCCACACAATAAATGCTTCAACTCCCCAGAGTCAGGACTCTCAACAGCTATATACCATAACTGCCATCCACAGTCAGGACATTCACAATAATACCCAACATCCTCATGTATTCTTGTTATGTTCACGGATTCTTCTCCCGCGATCATTACGCCTTGCATTATCACAACTCTTACACACGTTACACCACCCATCGTGGGTGTTGTTAGCCTTGTAAAACTCTGTAGGATGCTTCCATATACGACAGTCTGTACACCTCTTCTTCTCGATCCTGTAAGGCTTTTCCCACGGCACTATAATTTTATTGCTTTGGCTCGCTGGCTTGTCACGTGTATAATATCCCTGTCCCATGAATAGCTCCCATCATCCTCTACGTCAAACCACACTAAACCAAAATGTACAGGCAATGTACACACCCTGCCACCAAATTTAGTCGCTGCTCCCTGTAACGCAGGCAACGACATTGCCAGATAATGTGGCTCAAAACAACCATGATGATGATGCACATGACCTCGAATAAATACGTCTCCCCTGGGCTGGCCCTTATCCATTTCGTTCCACAACAGGTTGGCTAACTGAGCCTTCTCTAGCTGGGTGTTTCTTCCATAGGCAACAGAGGTGCCTCCTATATGATGCTTAACGTCAAACATTAACCCATTAACGCTTATCCATTCGTGGTCTCCAATGGATCTTGCCCCTATTTTATCAGCCACCAGCTTCTCCCAGTCCTCTCCTGAGGGAGACGAATGATATGCTGTTCCATACACCATTATAGTGTGTTCTGCTTTGACTGTGTTTAATGCTGTGGCAGCCATTTCAGACTGGAGCCTCATGTCTGAAGTGATTAATTCAGACCCTCCACTCCTCTGCCCTTTACCATCAACACAATCACCAACAACGATAAGCGTATGAATTGGCTGTAGTTTCTTAATACGAGAAGCAAACGCCTCCCATAGATCTATCTGGAGTTTATGATATCTCCTGCCAGGAATGGCAGATTGATATTCTGGCGGTGTAAGCCCTGCCCTGTGTCCACAATGTAGGTCTGCAATGGTAAGAACACGCTTCATACTCTCCCCAAGTTTGAGTTAATAACACGACTCCAACTCGATTATATACACGCCAAGAGCTTCAGCATCCTCTTGAGTAAAGCAAACCTTATCCTCGATTAAAACAGGATTAAGGACGGGTGCTGTCGGCTTTACGGGTGGAGCGGTTGTGCAAGCGACTAAACCAGCCCACAGGATCGCTGTGTAAAGCATTGCGGTCAGCCTGAGACGCTTGCAGTTTCTTCCTCTTCTGGTGTTGAGTCCACGCATAGGCTATAGCCTCGAGTAGCTTACCTAGCCCTTTGAAGAAGGCTCTCATTTCTTCTTGACTAAATTAGTCAAGATGGATTTAATGCCATCTACAAGAATGTCGTCCCATGTGGCAGCAGACAACTTGACAACCTTCTCTAACACCATGAACCCTATTAGAAAATATTCCCAATTTGCAAGTACAAATTCCATATTGCCCCCTAAAACGCTATGTTAAGAAACACTATCGCTAACCCTACCATTAGAGCAGCGAATGTTCCATTAAACACTATCGAGCCTATAGCTCCTGTACCGGGATGTTTAAAATCCCACACAACATTATATACACACTTTACAGCTATTGCCAAGACCATGACAGATAATATCAAGAATATAACCATGTTACCCTCTGTGTCTTCGAGTTATCCATGTCAGCGTGAATGAATGTCTTTCCTATCCCCATTCGTCTAAATCCTGCTAAATGAAGAGACTCTATCATGTTATATCTCTCACTGGAATTAACACAGGCTATGTCACAAGCCTCCCCCTTAGGGTGAGAAGAGCCTATCCTTCCTCCCACTTCCAGGTTATGTTTCTTACACCTATATCCAGAGTTAATAATAAAAGGTATGCCCGCTAATGTTCGAGCCAGAAAAACCATGTTTACAAGCTCTTGTTTTGTCTCGTTTTCACCACAGCAGGGACAGACAAACTCTTCCCTCTTTATCACATTAACCCCTTAACCCCTAACCCCATAATACCCATGGCAATAATTGCGATGAACCACCACGCTCTTGCAAGAGACGACTTAACAACGGCTAATGTTGTTTTAAGACCTGGCTTAGAGTTACCCATTATTGTCTCATGGAGATCTTTTATAAGGTCTGTCTGGTGTTCAAGTAATCGGCTAATAACAGCTATGTTTGTTACCACCTGTTCAAGACCTGCTCTGCGTTCATCTGGCATATCGTCCTCCCAATGCGTCCACTCGTGCTTCCAGGGTTGCTATCTCTGCGTCCTGTGTGTCTACTCTGGCACCACTTCTAATACAGGTGCTTCTGGTTCTATCAGAGCAGGTTCTTCAATTATAACTTCAGGCGCTGGTATAATTTCTGGCTCAGGCGGTGCCACATACGTTTTGATAATATCTCGTTCAGTAGATTTCTCTTTGTATGCTTTCTTATGTATGTAGTAGCCCTTACCGTGCATTTCTACTTTCTCTTTTGTAATGCCTGCTTCTTCCTCTTTGTCAACATTCTCGTGCTTTGCTTCCAGCTTCGTCAAGTCAGGCTCAGGCTTGTTATGTTCTGGAATGAGTCGCCCTTGACTGTCTGTTCTCTCAATGGACTTGATAAACAGGTCAGCACGTTCTGCCATTACAACCCAAGCAACCCTGTCGTTAGTATCTTCCTCGCATAGAATTTTAAACAGCGCACCGTAGATTTCTCCCGGCTTGGTTCTTACAAAACTATCTTGGTTTTGAAGTGAGGTTACTACAGCGTTTTGGGTTAAAGCTTGGAAGGTTCCATCGAGCATAGGGTGGCTTGTACTGTCCTCGTTTAAGTCAACCACTTCGTCACATCTTCCCGTGCCTCGATAAATAAGATCAGCCCTCGGCCCCTCTATTACCATGTGGTAGAGTTCTTTTTCTGTTGGCACTACAGGATGGTCAATCTGAAAGGTTTTGGTTCCTGCGGTGAACTCGTTGACCACATTAACCCTACCAGAAGAACCTGTAATTCCAAAAAGATTGGCAGTTTTACCGTCATAGATGAAGAAATTGCGAAACTGTGTTGAGCCATTTTGATACCCATTATAATTAATCTGCATATTTGCGGCACCGTTTGTACTATAAGCTGTATTTAAATTTGAACCACTCATATACATCCCCTGCGCACCTCCTGTGTAAAAATCAAGGATGTTTGCTGCTATTTCGTGGACATAGGTATCACTACCACCGTCAAAATATAAACTCTGGGTTGCTCCTATTGAAATATCGCCATCGTTCTCTATTGTGAGGGCGGTTGTCCATGAAATAGCAGAGTCAACAGCATCGGTTCCGGCTACATAAAAGTTGTGAGTCCCGCTGTCCCCGTCATGCTCGTACATTGTGGCATATTCGTTCTCAATACGCTTCCAAGAACCGTCATAGTATGCGTTGTGTGCAAAACCAGATGTTGCATCGTCTTGGTTGATAATTCCAGTCCTGTCGCCAACCTGCAACGCTTCCCATCCAGCAGCCCATCCCTCAGGCGTAACCCCCAGCCCTATGTTGCCACTCACATCTAACTTTATCCCGTCATTGAAAGTAACAGCAGCACCTACAGCAGCAGTACCATATTGTATCGTTAAAGCATCTTGATATTTCTCAATGTTAAAACTACTACCTGCATCCAAAGACTTATACCCTGAATTATATTCTGCATCAAAACTTATAGAAGAATTATCCACAGAATACACAATAGTGGAAATACCACCAGCAGCATTGGCTTGAACCTGTAATTGGTTTCCAGATGGTGTCGCTGCTGAGTTAATGTGAGCAAGATAGTCAGGACTCGCCGTGCCTATGCCGACATTGCCAGTATTACCCTCCACAACAAACGCTGTAGTGTCTATCGTAAAGTCGTCACCGCTTGCCGTACCCAAGTTAATGTCAATCACCCCGCCTGTGTCTACAGTAATAGCCCTGGAAGCAAATAGAGTTGTGCTTCCAAGGTCAAGGCTTGTGCCTGTCGCTGCGCCTAATGACAAAGCAGCACCATTAAACGTAACATTACCTGTACTCGCAGCAACAGTCATAGATAACGTGCCGTCCTCGTTAGAAATACTATCAAGCTCTATATCTCCCACACTTGACACAACACCATCACCTGCGTCCACTCCAACACCAGCAACGGCACCAGTGGAAGTTATCGCCCCGCTCCCAATAGTTCCAGCGTTAGTTATATTACCAGAGGTGTCAAGATCTAGGGCAGAGGAAGCAATGGAAACTGTGTCCCCACCATCCCCAATAACAATTCCATCAGTACCATCAGACACCTGACTGATTGTAGTGGCTCCCCCATCAGCAGTAGCAATGTTAAGGTAAGCTGCTGCGTCCACAGACATCTTTATGTTTGGAGCAGTTACATCCACAATCGTGTCCCCTGTTACGTTCAGGGTTCCATCTGTAGACTGGTTTAAATACGTACCACTATCCCCTATCTGTAGCTGTTCGTCTGTGGTTCCAGTTAGCAACACGCCTGTGTCAGCAACGTGGGTCAGAGTAACATCCTGATCCTCTCCCAACTGAATTAAGGCAGCGTCACTATCTAACTGTACATCATCCTGTACAATAACATCGTCAGAAGCTGTCAGGTCTGTACCTCCGACAGCACCCGTAGACGTAATAGCCCCACTTCCAATTGTGCCAGCGTTTGTTACGTTACCGCTTGTGTCTATATCAATACCATCAGAAGCAACACTGAAGTTATCCCCACCATCGCCTAAAACCACAATTCCATCAGCGTCTAGCGTACCATCAACCTCAAGCTCAAGGTTAATTAAAAGACCTGTATCGTCTACATGAGTTATGGTAGCCTCTGTTGCGTCCTCCCATCCTATAACGGTAGCATTATCTAACCTCACAGCCCCAGCATCAGCAGGGTCACTCCCGATCTGGATATTGGTGTCAACCTCAACAACGTCTGTCTCTACGTTAATCGTGCCAAAATCCACAACTGTTACTCCTGTGGTACTTGACACAACAACCTCGTTGCTCGTATCGTCCAAGTTAAGGTTTAAATCCTCATCGCTTCCATTACCTTGACCAGTGAACGTAATGTCACCATCATCAGCGGTTATCGCCACACCCGCTGAAGGATTTAAGTCAATCGTGGTAACGTCAACAGTGACAGCCTCGCCACCCTCAATGACAGGATCTCCATCGACTGCCCAAGCATAATCAGTTAACAAAAGTGTTAAAAATAACACCAGAACGAAACGCTTCATATCATCCTCCTATGATCCATTATTGCTTCTGCTTAATTCAGCAGCTATATTGCTTCCCAATCCAATCAGACTTATTGTATCATATTGATTGTTCATGGTAAAATCTATCCCAGAAGCTAAATTCAACTTCGTAGCGTCATGCTTGACAACAACAGTTCTGGCTGTATTGTTAGGTCTTAAATACACCACCTGTCCCTTTGGCAAGCTCGTTAATATGTCCAGATCGTCACTGGCAGCGTCACTCTCTGTATCCACTGTGTAATATCCACCCTGGGTAACTGTTATGCTCCCAGTGGAGATAGTCTTCTCTGTGCCATCTAACGTGCCTGGAGAATAATGATATAATATCTCCCAGTTACTCGCGTCTGAAATTAAAGCCACAACCTCGTTCACAACAGAAAACGTAAAGGTCGCAGAGCCGTCTACCGTTTCAGCCCCATCACCATCTATGTCCACCTGGTTGGTAATGTCTGTTGCCTTTACGATTACTATTCTCCCAGCAGTTGCTGTGGCTGAAGCCTCCAGAGTGATTGTAACTGTCGCTCCAGATCCAGAACACGATATGTACGTGTCAGCAGCAGTAACTGTGTAGTCTTCAGTTTTAGCTATTCTGGCTATTTCTTTTGGGAAGAACCCAGTAGAGACTGTGTTAGACCATGTGTTTCCAAAGTTCTCAAACACATCCTTTATAAAGCCTAAAGTTTCCTCAATATCAGGCACATCATTTGCTATCTGATTTGCGAGGGCTGGAATATTGTCGTTAAATTGATTTGCCATGGTTATCTCCCATTCTCATCCTCTCTCAGGAACGGCAACCCTAGGGCAAAGGCTCTTGCACCCAACCTGTTTGCTGCCTTCTTGGTTATTGTTCCAACATCAAAACTTTCAGATAACGTTCTTGCAACTTGAGGATCATACAAGGCGTTCCTCAAGAGACTCTCAACGTTAGTCTTTGCTTTGCCATATAATATCCCTCGACCTATGTCAAAAAGCAAATACGACTTGGCTACACGCCCCGTCTTCAATGCATACCACCGAGTACTTGCTTGTGGGATTTTCATCCCCATAATACGCTCTAATTCATCAAGCGGGCGAGGAATATACGCAGTCCCCTTTGGTGTCTTTACAGATTCCACCATAGCCCTCATAAGCGTAACGTCTTCAATGTCAGCCATGTGTTGGGGAGAAAATACAACGTCAAGAGACTTGCGGTTATTGATAACAAACTTTGCTGTATCAATAGAGGTTCCACTCGTTGCCTTATCCCATAATGTTCTGCGAAGCCCAGAAGAAGCGTCTGCATCCCTAGATACAAGACTATGTAGTTGTCTCATTTTTATTGGGCTTTTAAGAGCATCATTTAGAATCTTATCTACCTGCATATCCCCTTTGGAATATTTATTTAGCATCTTAACAAGCGAAATATCCTCAACCTTCTTTTTTCTTCCAATCAACTGTTTCTGCCTGTCAATTAGTTTCCTCTGTGCCATGGTAACAGTAGAAACCCGCTCTTTTATATTCGGAAACTCGTCTAATATTGGTGCATTTTTCTTTAACCATGTAGCCAGTCGTGCATCAGAGATTAACCCATCATTTCCTATTGTGTTCCTCATGTTATCCATAACAGCACTTTCCATCTGACCCATCATAACAGAATCTTCTTTAAAGATAGTATTAAATTGGTTGGCAGCAGAGGGGTTATCTAAAAACACATCCGCAACAGACTCATCCCTTGTCCTGTAAAAACCAGTTCCATCCCTATTTTTAGACTTAAACATCGCACCGCTTTCAAATGGAGTTATATATTCGTCAAAATAGAGCTTTCTGAACTGTTGATACTTTTCGCCAATAGCACCCCCAGACTCATCCATGAAAGTGTCTATATCTGCTTTTAATTGAACAAGCGTTCTTTCAAGTTTTCTATTTGGTTTGCTACTGCCAATTGTATCCAAGAGTTCGTCCGACACTCTTTCTCTGAGTGCTTTTATGTCAAGAAATGTAGTTTTGTCCCCCTTGTCAGATATAATTTTCCTTACAATCCCAGGCATAGAAGACTCAGAGTCTTCAAACCTGCTCCTTGGCTTATAAGATTCCTTAACCCCATTTTGCCAACCCTTAAACTGAAGAGTTAGGTCTATATCAATATTAAGATCGTTTGCCATAAGAGACATTTCTGCGCTCTTTGCAGCCTTTGCTTCCATTATACCAGCCCTGATTATCTTCCCATTATCTATTCTATTTATTGTTGGTAAAGAATCAGCCAAATCATTTTTCTTTTGAAGTACCTTCCCCGTCTGCATTTCAATCGTATCCTGTACTGTCTTCGCCCTCCCACTTGCTATATCTATAACGTATGTAGGGTCAACATCTGGTGCGGTTAAACGGGAACCTTTCCATATTTCTATAGCTTCCTTATTCTCATTTCTTCTTGCTATGGCCTTATTGAGTAAGATGCCAGAAGCTTCTGCATCGAGATGTTCCTGCTGCAATATTAAAGTTTCGTTTCTTGTTGCCTCTGCAACAGATGGTTTAAAACCGGGCACTTTTTTAGAAAGGCGTATGGCATCATCAATCCCCTTCATCGCATCATCTGATAATGATCCAACCGTTTTTCTTACAGCTTTTGTGGCTGCTGCAACCTGAGCCCTTGGGGTATATTTACTAACAATATTTGTTGCGAGGCGTCTGGCCAAACCATATGGGGTAAAGGAAAAAAGCGTTGGAAGAAAACCACCAACCAGTCGGGCTGTTGTTTCCGCTTCTTTTGATTCTGGCAACGCCTCATTCGAGACACCCGCCCCTAAACCAGCGCCAGTTGCTGCTGTTATTTCACCCGCTGTCGCAGTTGCTGGGGCACGACTTACTGGGTTTAACACCTGTGATCTTATAAACCCTCGTATCCTAGGCAACACTTTAGGGGCTAAGGAGGCTGTCCTACCAGCGGCTTTCAAAATGGCTGCTGCCGGGACAGCACTCGCTCCGACCTCTTCTGACGCCCATCCGATCAGCCTCCCCCCAAGCGTGGGGGGGGACCTTACAAATGGATCTCCGAAACCAGGGATTTTTTCCAACTTTCCAAATTGTTGTTTTATCCAGTGACTTCCGAAGGTTGGTTTCTCAACACCACCTCCATAGGTTTCAGCGATCATGTTGCTTATATCAACAGGTGCTCCAACAACAGTTGCAATACCACGACTAACCCCACCCCCAACGCCATATAAGTAATCAAGAGCAGAGGTGCCTTCTTTTGGTGCTGATGCCCATAATGGCCCTTTACCAACTGACTCTTTTTCCTCGCTAACAATAGGAGCAGATTTCCACGATTCTGTCGTTGGCGTAGGTGCCTCAACATCCGGTAACACTGGTGCTTGTGCCATGTCTTACTCCTTTCTTATCGTCCCAGGGGCTGAACCCCGACACCAGATCGTTTCTCTTCTAAAAACGGACTTTGGCCCGCTCTCATTCTCATTTTTGCATGATCGATCGCTTTTTGCACTATGCCGCTTGTCGGCTGGTTGCCATCAAGAAGATACTGCAACTCTTCCTCTGTTAACGTCGGCACCATCGTCGGGATCTGTATTTCCTTTCCGTCAAACTCCACCCCGATTGAAATCTCTGTAGAAACCTTTCCGTCTGGCCGGTTTAGAGGTCCAAAGAATCCCTGGCCCTTCTTTGTGCCATCGGCCCGGTTGCCGTATCCAGTTTCAAGTGGTTTTCTCCTAAGAATACCATCTGGGCCTATGAATAACGTATTAGGTTCTAAGTCTAAAAAATCTTCCTCAGACGAAATCACTTGAATATTCTCTTTGAACTTGTCGGACAGGTCTTTGATGGCGGTCGATGGAACACCTAAAATATCAAGAAAGTGTTTTATAGCTCTCGCTTTCTGTTTCGCGGCTTTTCTCATTCCAGGAGGGAGAGTTCTATTGTCCGAATCCGCATTTTCGGTCTCAAGTCGTTTTGTCAGGTAGGCGTTTATGGCTATATGCCGCATCCGTAGCATTCGGGCATTATCACCTATCCGTGGTGCTATGTCAATTTGCTTCTCAATCCTTTTTTGTTCCGCAACAGCATACCTAGGATTAAGGGCTAGTGCTCGGATAAGAGCCTGTTGGGTGGCGTGGACGTACTGCCTAGCATAAGCTGTCTCCTCTGAAATTGGCCCCCCAAAAATACCAGAAATTATACTAGCGCCTTGTTTAAGGGCAGAGACAGGCCCAGTTGAGACATCAGCCAGATCCCAAAGCGTGGGGTGCTTTACTGGTTTCTTTCCTTGCGATTTTACTGTGGGTGTTTTTCCTACTACATTACCTGTAGAATC
>Ga0209349_1000806_pt1 | contig 15712 bp, 18 predicted proteins | sample ETNvirnome_2_130_FD_184067 | JGI IMG/M metagenome (GOLD analysis project Ga0209349, IMG submission 184067) | Marine viral communities from the Pacific Ocean - ETNP_2_130 (SPAdes) (version 2) | ecosystem: Environmental > Aquatic > Marine > Oceanic | place: Pacific Ocean | collected 2013-06-22
TAATGTTGATACCCTCCAGAACCGATACAAAATATTGGCACAACTATGTGATGAAGAGTCGAGAGATACATTTTATCAAGGGCCGACTAAAGTTTGGCGACTCCAAGAATGCTGCGCCATTTCCGTCGGCAGTAGTAGTATTCGATTACAACCCGTCTTACATTCAACATATGTACCCATGTGTATATGCGATGGAGAGATAATGAATCGAAAACAACGCAGAGCGCTAAAGAAAGAGGCGAAGGGGGTTGCGGGTTTATCCGAAAAAGTAACCCTTTTTGGTTCCTTACCCGAAATCTGTAACATTTGCCAGAAAGAGTTTGACAAGAAAGATAAAGATATGGTAACATCGTGGTCAGTGGTAGTGAGAGAGGAAACTAAAACGGTGCGCTTATTTTGTCCTGACTGCATTAACACAACACAGGAGAAAATAAATGAGCGTAGATAGACTATCGAAGAAGGCTCTTCAGAAAATATTGAGTGGAAAAGTCAAAGAAGACGCCACTTGCGTGGTCAAATTTTATTCTAATGACTGTCCTCTCTGTCATAATTTAAAAGACAAGTATGAAGAGATTGCAGGCAAATATAATGATGTTTACTTCTTTGCTTTTAATATTCAAGATTATCCCACAGCGGAAAAAGTATTGGGCTTTGACGGGGTGCCTAGTATTTCGCTCATAAGAACAGGAGGCTTAAGACCGCGAATTAGAGTCTTAAAAGATCCTGAAAAGCCATATGAAAACATGTGGTTTAACCCCAAAGATATTATAGAGTTTATTGAAAAGGAGAAATAATGTCACAAACTTTACTAAATGCCGCGATGCTTAAATTAAAAGCAGAGGCTACCACTGCACTTGGTACAATTGAAGTGCTGCTTGGCAACCCAGTTGCTATTTCGGAACACACGGATTACGTAGGCGAACTTGTAGCGCAAGCTCAAAAGCTAGCGGAGTACGAAGCTGCTATGAAAGCGTTGCAACAGTATTTTGGATCACCACCTCAAGGCGCGCCAGCGCCCCCGCAGCAAATCGATCCGACGACATCTAAAAAGGTAACCCCCGAAATGTCCCCCACCTATAAAGCTTCCTTAGAGGAACAAAAGAGAAAGGAGACAGCCGAATGAAAGAGTGTTTGTCATATGATGATGTATTATTGGTGCCACAATATTCTGATATTGTTTCACGCCATGACGTGAATATTTCTTCGCGTTTGGGGGAGATGACCTTGTCCCTTCCGTTGATCGCATCTCCGATGGATAGCATTTCGGAGCACCGAATGGGTGCCAGTATGTCTAATTATGGAGGCACCTCTGTGATTCATAGGTATAACACCATTGAACAGCAGGTGCAACAGGTACAGATAGCCCGTAATCTTTCCAACAATCCAGATCCTTGGATTGGGGCAGCGATTGGGATCACGGGAGATTATTTAGACCGAGCCATCGCCCTAAAAGAGGCACGCGTCAGCTTTGTATGTCTAGATGTGGCACATGGACATCACATAGTGATGAAAGAAGCACTCAGGTCCCTTAGAAAGAAGTTTGATTCTTATCTACATTTGATGGCAGGGAACGTTGCGACGTTAAAAGGCATAAATGATTTGGCTGAGTGGGGCGCCAACAGTGTTCGTTGTAATATAGGGGGCGGTTCTATTTGTTCTACCCGAGTCCAGACGGGACACGGCATGCCCGGCTTTCAGACCCTTTTAGACTGTTCTCACACTCGGAAGGACATTCAGATCATCGCCGACGGCGGTATTAAAAACAGTGGCGACATTGTAAAAGCTTTGGCCGCCGGAGCGGACATCGTAATGTGTGGTTCCTTATTTGCCGGTACCGATGAGACCCCTGGTCAGATTTTCGAAGAGGCAGACGGTACTCACTGGAAAACTTATCGCGGAATGGCGAGTAAGGAAGCACAATTAAGGTGGCGCGGTCGTTACTCTTCTTTTGAAGGGGTATCCGCCCGAGTCCCTTACCGGGGATCCATCGAACCAATTCTGCAGGATTTAGAGCGCGGGATTCGTTCTGGATTCTCTTATAGTGGCGCACGTACGTTACAAGAACTCCAACAGAAAGCGATGTTTGTAAAACAAACCTCGTCGGGTCTAAGCGAAAGCCACACTCACATTACATCGAGACAATGGTAATGGGTAACGAGATCGATTATGGAAATCTAACTAAAAGAATTGTATTTACAGATAACGATCATCGTCATGCTAATCTTATTTTAAAGCTGAAGCATGATGGTCTTACTCAATCTGCGTTCTTCCGTCATCTTATAACAGCCTACATAGAAAATGATGACAGGATACAACAGCTTGTGGATGAATTAAGAACAAAGAAAAGACACAAAGTTAAATCACAAAAGACGAGGCGCAAGGGTAAAGAAATACTAAAGGACTTTGCATTGTCTTCCGGAGAAGTAGAAAACATCTTTGATGTATTAGAACGCGAGTTTCCAGATCTATGAAGGATGGCTTGCTAAAGTGTTCTCGTCAGTGTATGAATGAAAATACTGACTGTGATAATAAAGAATGTCGCTTGTGGATTGATTATCCGGACGAACACAATTGTTCTTTGATATCCATTTACGAACACGGATCGATGACTCTACGACAAGTAGCAGAACGTTTAGGAATCTCTTTTGCGAGAGTTAAACAATTAGAATCCAGGGCCCTGGAAAAATTAAAAAAGCGATCAGGTGTACGAGATATACTTTTTTAGGTATTTAACGAAAATTACTACTATTTATTCTTGAATTACTATATTTAAGGAGAATTCTAATGGCTCGCAAGACACTTTTAACCGAATCGGAGGTACGCCGCTTCATGAAGCTGGCGAATATGGGCCCACTGGGATCGGAAAGACTAGAAGAGATTTCGTATTTGGACGAGGCAGGCGAAGAAGATGAACTTGAAGCCGATTTGGGCGCCGAGGATGAATTCGCCGATGAAGAAGGGGCAGATCTCGATGCATTGGAAGACGAGCCCATGGATGATCTTGGAGGTGATGTAGAAGAAGAAATGGATCCCGAGCTAGAGGAAAAGTTGAAATCTGCTATCATGGCCATCGCAGACGAATGGAAGATGGGAGATATAGTGTCCATCGAAGAGGTACCGGGTGACGATGAAGAAGGTCTGGAAGATGCTGACGTGGCTATGGATTTGGAAATGGGAGGACCCCCACCTGAAGGCGGCGAAGAACTTGAAGTAGCCGATATGGAAGTTGAAGAAGAGCCTGTCCCCGGTTTGCGTAATTATCAAGAAGCTCTGGTTAAGAAAGTCGCTCAACGTGTGGCTACACGTTTAATGCAAGAGCACAAAAATGAAAAGCTAGCCACCGAACTTACTGAAAGAATTTTTAATCGTATTACATCAAAATCCTCTTGACTAAAACAAATTATTATGTTATATTAACCACTGGATAACCTCTAGTGGTTATTTTTTTGGAGGAACCATTGAACTGGTTACTGTACATTCTTGTATTCTTATTTGGGTACATCACTTGTAAAACATTTTATTTTCTTAGTGCTACGCGGACCAGTATTAATGTGATGCGTATTGCTCAATTGATATCTCTCCTCATTTTTTCTAAGTCTCTCGAACATTTTGCATATGCAAAGAATACGAGATTACATATAATGAAACAAAATGACGAAAGCGATCACAACATTAATGCCTTTATTAAAACATTTGATCAAGAAGTGGATGCTTTTAAATTTAAAGGGATTAAAGCTATCGTAAATTATCATTCTTCTCATTTTAAAGACTTGTTGGAATTTGATGATTGGAAAACAGCGATGAAATATCTTGATGATAACAAGGAGATTGTATTTAAATTTTTACTTGAGGATCATAATGATAATTAACAAGTCAAAAGCCTCATTAACAGACACAGAAAAAGAGGAAGAAGAAACTGAGCAGGTGATGTTGATAGCCCCTGCACAATCCGAGCCCGATATGCGCGTCATCGGCTTACTCAGTGATATCACAGAAGACAAGCTAGCGGATCTTATTCAAGGTTTCTATTATTTGAATGCTATAAATATAGCAGTAGAAGATGAAGAAGAAAAGAAACCCATTGAATTTATTATTTCTACCTACGGAGGCTCTGCGGATGCTATGATGACGATATACGATATCATGCGTATGATTATGGAAGACACCGAAATACATACCTTTGGGGTGGGAAAAGTAATGTCCGCCGGCGTGTTGCTCTTAGCCGCCGGCACAAAAGGCAAGCGCAAAATTTCAAAGAACTGTCGAGTTATGATTCATTCCGTCATCGGCGCTAGCCATGGCGAGTTACATAATTTGGTAAATGAGATGGAGGAGATACAAAAACTGCAAGAAACTTATAGCAAGTGCCTAATTAAAGAAACAAAGATGACCAAGAGGCAGTTGAAGAAAATGTTAGAACGTAAAGTGAATGTGTACTTAACTGCCGAACGCGCCGTAGAACTAGGAATTGCGGATATTATCGTATGAGGAAAACAAATGTCGGAACTAACTGAGATTTTAAGAGAAGCATATAAAAGAAAGGAAAAGAAGAAGCCTATTGATTTTTCCATGTTGATGGAAATGGTTGAACACTTGTATGATGCGATTGAACCAGAGGTGATAGCAGAGACAAAAGAGCCCGCAGTACGCACCTACCATATCTCAGAAATCCCTCTCATTCCTATTTCCGAACTTGGCTGGGCTAATGCTGATGACAGCCCCACAGCCGACGATCCGGAAATTCCCGCTTCTCAACGTCGCGGGTTAGAACAATATTTGAGTAGTATTCCATCCACCCGCGCAGGCCCAAACGATGCCAGAGACGAATTTGCACGCAAGCTTAATGCCGTTTCTGCTATTTTGAAAAATGGCATTAACAGCATACCCCAAGATAATCCCAGAGCATTTATTCAACAAGCCATGGCATTTTTAGTTTTTTACAAAACATTAACTATGGCTATCACTAACTTTAATGCTTCGGCGGCTGGTTTTAACTTTGAAGCGTTTCTAGCCGCACTCATGAAGGGCAGACAAATCCCTGCATCGGGCGCCAAGACTATTGCGGATATTACCGCAGAAGTAGATGGTGAGCGAATTCCCATTAGCTTAAAGCTATATCGGGATCAAGGCCTTGAAGTAGGGGGAAGCTTCTTTGATTTATGTAACGATCTGCTTGAGCCACGACCTGATTGGTCGGCATGGGTTGAGGCTAATCCTGAATTTGACGGGGGTGTAATGCGTTATATCGCTGCCACCAAGACATTAGAAGGAGAGGGAGTAGAACAAGAAGGGGAGATTAATCTCTATCAATTTGATGTTACTCGTAAAAATCTATTTGATCTGTTAGCCCGAACCGCAAAAGGCAAGACTTGTATCCAATCGAACCGAGCATTTATGGGTGCCCTTACTCACTATATGAACACGGGGGAGGAAACTGAAGTATTAAACTGGGCAGCCAACGTCCCAGCTAAAAGTGACACCAGTAATTCGGCTGAATTGTCGAGCGCGTGGTCAGACTATTTAGACAACACACCAGCGCCATGGCCAGAAGACTTAGAAGAAGAACAAATTACAGCGATTAAAGACGCACTTGTGCGAATGTATATTGAAACGATTGAGGCAACTCAGAAGGGTGGTATCTTGGCTGCTCCTGGTGCATTAAAGGGTCAAGTGGCTTTAATTTTCAACCCAGAGGCGCCCTTAACAAACCATTACCACCCTGATGTGAAAAAAGCTGCCCTCGTGAGGGATGAAATAGTTGTCCCTCTATTTAATGCTTTCAAAGAGGAGTTCATTAAGAAGCGCGATGCTAGAGCACAATTCTTTAATGCTGTAGAAGAATGGGTAACGGGCGACGAAGTAGCAGCATGGTATGATACTTTAAATACTCCGGAGCTTAAAGCGACAGCTATTCGCAATACCCGTGGGTATTTAGGACGCTATCACTGGGTTATTCCGCGCGGCCAGGTTATAGAATTGGGTGGTGGGAATCCTTTCGCCACCCTAGAAATTGGGGGACGCGTAGTTATGCGAGTATTAGAATCTGCTCGTGGAGAACTGATGGACATGGTGTTTAATATTTTTAATCAAATGGCGCTGATGTCGGAGAAACTTAATGCCTTCTTCGCCCATGGCCTCAAAGATCCCGAAGAGGCAAAAGCCGGCGCAACAGCCGCCGAAACAGCCGCCGAAAAGGCCCGTAAAATGGCTGAGCCCGCACCTGTAACACACACCCCAGACATCCCCGGCACCACTGGGATGGCCAGTGGGCGTATGATGGAAGAAAAAGACTTGACAAATGATGAAGAAGTGATTATAATAGAGGTAGAGAGGTGATATTTGAGTAGAGCATATGAGAGTAGACAAACTCTGCAACAGAAAATTATGAAAGGAGTAAACGTCCTTACGGATAACGTTGCTTCTACATTGGGACCAAGAGGACGAAATGTCCTCTTACAGGAAAAAGGAAAGACACCTTTTATTACAAAGGATGGTGTAACTGTGGCGCATTTTGTTGCGTTGGAGGATCCATTTGAGAACGCAGGGGCACAAGTTATCAAACAGGCAGCGATTGAAACAAACAACGCAGCAGGCGATGGTACTACTACCTCTACTGTGTTGGCGCGCGCAATCCTAAGAGAGTCACAGAGGTTTATTGCCACGGGGGTTTCCCCTATAGAACTACAGAGAGGAATTGAACTTGGAGTTAAAGAGGTTACAAACAAACTTAAAGAGATGTCTAGACCGGTTACGAGCATGGAAGACATCGAACACATTGCTTCCATATCAGCAAACAATGATGAATCAATCGGAAAACTTATCGCTATGGCTTTTGATAGGGTTGGTCAAGATGGATCAATTACTATTGAAGAATCTCGTTCATTAGAAACGAGCTTAGATATTACAGAAGGCTTCCGTTTTGATGCGGGGTTTTGTGCGGGAGCTTTCATTACTGATGATAGGCGCGCCGTTATGCATCATGACGAGCCTCTAATTTTAATTACCGATCACAAGGTTAGCACGGTTGAACAAATCCTACCCATTTTAGAAATGGTGGCGAGAGAAAATCGACCACTTGTAATTGTGGCCGAGGAGATTGACGGTCAAGCACTAGCAGCAATCATTATGAATGCCATTCGTGGTACGTTAAAGATTGCAGGTATCAAGGCTCCCCGCTATGGCGAGGAGCGACGAAATATCCTTGATGATCTGGCCATGTCCACCGGCGCAACATTCATAACCCGCGAGAGTGGTGTTAAATTACAAGAGGTTCAAATGGACGATCTTGGAAGTGCTAAATTTATCGAGAGTACAAAATATGCCACCACTATCGTTGGTGGTCTTTGTAATTTTGAAGGAGTAGAGGAGCGTATAGGTGCCCTTAAAGCCCTCATTGAACAGACTGAGTCAATGCAAGAGTGCGAGCGCATTCAAGAACGAATCGTTCGGCTTGCGTCAGGCGTGGCTGTTATTCGAGTGGGCGGAGCCACCGAAGTAGAGATGACAGAAAAGAAGCATCGAATTGAAGATGCACTAGAAGCTGTGAAGGCAGCACAAGAAGAAGGGATTGTGGTAGGTGGTGGATGTGCGTTGTTGCGCGCGTCAAGCACCCTTGTAATAGAAACCCATAGTTCGCAACAGGCATTGGGAGCACAAATTGTTCAAGAAGCCTGCAAAGAGCCTATCCGCCAGATGGCCATAAACTCAGGCGAATCGCCAGATTTGGTAGTAGAAAAAGTAATGGCAAAGAACCAGGAATCTGTTGGATGGAATTTTAAGAAAGGATATTTAATGGACATGTATGAGTATGGCATCATTGACCCGGTCAAGGTAACTCGTTGTGCATTGCAGAATGCAGCAAGTTGTGCCGGCACCTTAATTACTACTAATTACGGTATTATACAAATGGACTAATAAAAATGAAAAAAGGAGATTTATGTTATATTCCGCAGGATGTAACGCTTATGGATGAATTTTATAATACTCCGTCCGGATATTTTAAAACTCTAAAACCGCAAACCGCAATTGTATTGGAAGAATCGCAGAAAGACAGTTGGCTTAAAGTTTTTTTTCAAGGAGGAGAATGGTTTGTGTTAAAAAATGAAGTATACCCAATTAAGGAGGAAGGATGTCGGTTATAAAATTTGTAGAAGTAGCTCGCGAGCTAAATATTGCCGAGGCTAAAGACTATAAACTAAGAGAAGTTTATATTAATCCCGAGCACGTGGTGATGCTTCGAGAGGATGCTCATACCTCACGATTATTGCAAGAGAAACGACTGCCTCTGGATCTTGATGAACGACAAACATTTACGCGTTTAACTATGCAACGTGGAAGTTCCGGTACCGAAGTGGTAGTAGTGGGAACCCCCGATATGATACGTGAGAAATTATTTAAAAAAGAACCGGAGCTTTTGAGAGGATAAAATGGGACACCGAGTAAATATACAATATTCTCTAGACTTAGAGGATTTGCCAACCGAGATGGAAGGATTAATTGCCAAAGCAGAAGATAGACTAGCTCGTTGTCATCGAGAGATTCAAACATTAATCGAAGCCTCCAATCCAAAAGCCATTATGACGACGGCTTGCACGGACGAGATCTCCAATGTTAGGGAAGGACTCGCCGACGCAGATTTTATTCTTAATGATGTCGTAACTATTATCCATAGCTACGTCGAATATAAAGTGGCAAAGCGAGAAAGAGCATCAGGGCCCCCTGCTTCTCCCCCTGGATCAGAAGAAATTTCTGATGTTGAATATGAGAATCAATTAGAACAACAAGTAAAGGCTTTTAAAGATTCGTTAACATAAATCATGATCTCACCCATTCACGAGAATATTAATAATTTTCGTTCATCACGAATACTAAAAGAGATGATTACGCCTGGTAGCGTTATTCATTCTTTTTTGTTTTTTGCGGGAACACCGGAATTTGCGCTAGCAGAAAGGGGAAATTTTGTGGCGGCTCATACCACCAAATATGTCATCTATGAGTTTTGGAAGTGTGCGCAACAAGACCCGGAAACAATAGTTAAAATGGCAGAGAGCTTATTTCCCCACCTCAATAATGAAATCACATTTCATATATTGCAAGAAAGCTGGCCCACATATCGCAATCCGATCTTACGCTCTGCTTTATTTTTTCTCCTAAATCGGTGTTCAGAAAGTGGGTTGATATCGGCGGGTAAATTAGATCCCCTAAGATATAATCCTATTTCTTTATCTCATTTAAAGAAATTTAAAATTGATAATTTTCATCTCCAGTTGGATAGCGACGAAAATTTTATCAACTCTATCCATCACATTAAAGATGCAGACTATCTATTATTTCCTATCGGGAGATTTAATTATAACTTATTCGAATACGGCAAAAGTAAAGGATATGAAATGACAACCATACATCATAAAAGATTTTATGAAGCGCTTCGGGATGTAGAGCCTAAATGGATTGTATTATATAAATACCATCCCGAAGCGTATATTTTATATAAAGACCATAATATTATGATGCTTGATAAGTATGGCCGGCAAACTAAAGAAAAGGATAGCTGCGAGGAATTGGTCATTGCCAACTTCTAAAATATTATTTGCATGCGTCTTGTTTACAGTGGGACAATTGTTTGGATGGTTCCATTTTAAATTCTCAGTTTGTATGGGAGTGGTGGAAAGATAAACCATTTTTACCTATTGTTGTGTTCACATTGCCCGCTTCATTGTGTTTTTGGTACGGGATGCAATTAGCCTATCAAGAGATGGGAGAAATTTGGGGACCTAGGTTTTTAATCTTTGCTCTCTCCTATTTAACTTTCCCGTTATTGACATGGCATTTTCTCGGTGAAAGCATGTTTACGGCTAAAACAATGACGTGTGTATTTTTAGCGTTCATAATTGCCTCCATCCAACTGTTCTGGAGATGAAATAGAAAATAAGTAACTATTTATATTGTTGGAGTATAATTTAAATGGACATTGCTACTGGGACCTGGTTTAAATTCCTACGAGAAGACACAGAGAAACACGAACCAGAAGAAATTATCACTGAAGTTGTCAAACACAAATCAGACAAGATAGAGAAGTGGGTCAAGCGCCAAGGTGGGTTGGAACATATCAATAACGAGATAGATGATATGTTCGGTGGACCCGGCAGGATGCGGCTGGCATTTCCCATGGGTGGTGAAGACGCGCGCAACCTAGGCGAAATCGTAAGGGTTCTGCGTACGCATGGATGGAAGCCGGCAATGCCAATGCCCGGTGAAGGTTGGAATGCATTTGAGACCCATGATGTTAAACAAAAAGAACAACGCCGCGTTGGGGCATTGGATGATTATCCTGACTTTGTGCCGCCCCCGAACCCTACAACTAACCCTGATCCTCGCCCAATAGAAGATGTGTACCGCGATAAGACTGTCGCCAAATTGGACCTCAGACGCACCTTTCCGGTTACCATTCCGGCTGGTCCACGTAAGGGCGAGACCATTGAGAAGACTGTTAAGAAAAGCATGTCTAAGGCTATCGCAGAGCTAGTAAAGCGCAACGACCTCTCGCCTCATTTGTTAGAATGGTGGGATAAAAAACAAATCTACTACACTAATGATGAGCAGTGGATAGGCGTCCAAGAGTTATTTGACGGACAGGAAGAGGAGCCTTACGATATTATCGTCTCTCGCTATCCAAAAGATGTGTTGCGTATGAGCGACATAGAAATGGACGAAGACACAAAACGCAAGATAAGGTCATGCCATCGCATGGGGGGTTCGCACGAGGAGTGCGCCTGGGCAGAGGCACACGGTGTTGGAGTTGTGGCATATCGCGTAAAGAGCAAAGATTTAGACGTTTTCTTACGTGGATCCACAGGCTCCTACCTTGAAAAAGCGCAGAACATGGTTAGAAGGCATATATTAAATGACCGTCGTAAATTTGAAACTCTCCACAAATCCCTTAATGACGCACAGATGTTTGAGTGGGGGATTGACGCAATCAAACGCGGGTGGTATCAGGTTTCAGAAACTGTTAAAGATTTAATAACATATGATATGGTGCGAGATGCCATCCACGCGGAATTAGATAACAAGCCATGGCCGTCGCCCGAAGATATAGAAAAAGCAGACGAGCCACGCCCCCTCTCTGATTGGGATCGTCCTGGTCCGGAAGGAGAGATTTTCAGAGATAGCGAGCGCGACATTCCCGGCTTAGTAGCCGCGCAGCGCGTCCGACTGCGTAAGTTTTATGACAGCGCTACCAACGATTGGTTCATGGTGCCCGAACAACAAACCTATGGTGATAAAAAATCTGGATTTGCTAAGGTAGTGCGGTCCTGGGCATGGGACAATCAAAAGGATTTATTTGTAGATGAGTTAGCCGGAGATGAGTTGCACCCCCCACGCGAAGAGGATTTGCAACGCCATGGCTCTACGTGGGAGGACACCAAAGATGGAGAACTTCTTAATATGTTTTTCTCCATGTCCGGAGAAGAGATAGACTTGTATGATGAAGATGACAACGTTGAGGCCGAGGTAGAAGACGAAATGGCTATACTGTTGGAACAGTTGGAAAGCCAAGTTGCAGATTTATTACGCGCAGCCGCCAACCGCAGCGAGCATGCTTGGTTTCAGGCATATGCCCACGTTCCGGAGTGGGGAGATGACGTACGCCCCGTCGTGGAGGCAAGCGCAGCCGTGCATTTAAAGTTTCCGGTTCTATGGGAAGGATCTGCGAAACTAGCCAGAAATCAGGCAAGCGGGGAAGATGAAGTAGAAGCCAAGATGGGACATCACGAAGCCGGGTTTTATCGTTTCGATGATGAGAAGAGACAACACAAACCACTGCCCCACCCTTATTATGGCAACTATGAAGCTGTCTCTCAGTTAAAGAAAACTATTAACACTGCATTAGGATGGGCATCCCCAGAAGAAATGGAATTGAACGTGGATTTTGAGGGGCACCGACCCAGACGTTTAGTATTAACTGTTATAATGCAATATAGGTGCGACGACTGTGAAGAACGGGAAGAGGCAGGCAACAACTTAGATAGTTTTATTGATCAGATCATACATGATGTAGACTCCGATTATGATAAGTGGTACGAAAAGATTAGGCGCGCCCTAGTAGAAGACCGCTATATTCCCGCAAGTGACTTCGATCAACTCGCAGACGATATGCGAGAGGTAGCCGAAGACCTTACGAACTGGCAAATGATTGGTGGAGATGAGGAAGATTTTGAACGAGAGGTGTGGTTCAATTTTAAGAACCCCCTGAAAGGAACCCCAGATCAACCCGCAGACCTATGGTGGATTGGAAGTAGCGTTAACTTTCCGGAATCATTAGGTAATACTGCGTTTGCGTTAACTAAATTAATTAATCAACGCAGGACGCTCGCCGCGGCGGAACCCAGCCACCCCACCCGGGATCCCGAAACGATTGCCAAGGTGACATCTGGTGGGGTAATTCTGGCCGGCGAAGAATTCACACAAAAAGTCGCACACAAATTAACTAAATTACAAGAGTTAGCCAATGGGCATGCCGCAGAGCAATTAGAATTAGAGTATGGCGAAAAATATGCGCGCCCCGACTTTGAAGGTGTAGATTTTGGCGAGGCAGCAGAAATAAAACTTATGATGTCTCCTCCCAAAGAGTCTGTGTATGGTATCATGTTCAAGCTTAAACTCCATGTCCACACTAACGACGAACGCGAAGAACTGGAAGGTTTGTTTGAGTTTGTGAAGTATATTGATCAATACCCTGACATGTTTGTTAAAGCCGTGCGCGAAACATTAGTCGACTACGTGGAGAGCGCCGGCGAATTTGCGGACAAACGAGACAAAGAATATTTAGACGGCTCACGAATGCAGCGTTTAGTGGGAAGCATTGAGAGGCAGGGGTTTGCTGTTGATGGCGGCCGACAGGTTATTGACTGGATCCAGGATAACTGGGGCATCTTCAATAAGGTAGAGAAATACGTTGCTATTGATAATTTCTTGCGTCCCTTAAATGTAGGTTCTTTAAGTCCAACCGGCGCATTCAGCAATCCGTCGAAGATGCCCATGCATTGGAATCAACTCGTGCGCGCGAAGTTGCGCGAGATTAGCCCGGAGCACCAAGCTGGAAGCGAGACCTCCAGTAAGCGCTACGAATGGCAGAAACAATGGCAAGATTTATCTGATCCACGTATCGGGCGAACATCAACCGGCGAATGGTCAACGTTAAGCCCCGAACAACATGATCGCGCCATCAGCCTGGGTATGCAATACCGAGCCTATATGAGAGAGGCTGAGGATGGTCCTGGGGCAACGCCCGTACGCCCACCCTACTGGTCAGATGAAGATTGGAAACTCGTCCAGCACGAAATCCCCAATCTGCGACGGTTCGCTGACGAGCCCTTTAACCCGCATGAAGACGAAGAAGAGGAGGATCCAGGGGAGCCTACGCATGGCGGTCGAACTGGGCGCATTTTTAATCGCAGTGAACGCCGCGCAGCACAGAAGGCATCGCGCGGTGGAGACCGTTCGACGGAAGAAGAGAGAGCCGAAGCCGAGGGTTGGAATCTTCCGGCATCTGAACGCCGTAAAATACGCCAGGCAGCCCGAGGAGGTGACCGACCTATGGAAGAAGAAATTTTAAGAGTAGACGGTCTTCTTAAGGAAGTGTTTGACTTAAGATTGTATAAAATGCAAGTTCTATTAATAGTTCGTAAATTGGAAGGCCGCGAGATTGATGATTTAAAGAATTCTATTAGAGGCATCGAGCACTGTACTACCGTTAAAACTATTAGCAAAAGAAGAGTAGGAGATGCCCAACGTTGCGTATTTGAAATTAAATACGAACAAAAAGGAATTGTACCGAGAGAAGATTTTATTAGATTTGAGTTAATACCTGCTCTAAAAAAGATGCCAGGAATTGAAATAGAAGACTGGACAAAACCGAAAGAATTTGTGAGAACACTAAAAGAATATTATTCATCTAATGTAAAGGCCTTTGATTTTAAAACCCCTAAAGCATCGTTAGAACAAATAGCGAACGATTGGATTGAAGGTGGAGTGAAACTTTATGATATGCCGGCACACGCAACCGACATGCAATATCATTTAATGATGCCAGTAAAGGAATTACTGCCTTATATTTCTCGCATTTATAGGGCGCCCCTGGATGCATTTGATGGTAGATACCAGCATTTCATCAAAGAAGGTGCCTCGGCACCAGTGTTTGTAGTGGTAGGCCAAAACGGAAGAATTAAAATCGCTGGAAATGAAGATATTGTCTGGTTTGCTAAGAGGTCAGGCTTAGAAGAGGTACCAGTTTTTGTAAGATATCAAAAGCAAGCATAACACATGAAGAAATTTTTAAAAATATTAGGTATTTTTTGTTTATTGTCAAACTTGATCCTGCTGGCAGGGTGGGCAACCTATAAAAATACGTTTGAAATACAACGAGATGTGCCGGCATTTACTGAAATAAAAAAGACAAATAATATTTCAGTTCGATTATCTTTAGAACAAAAGGCAATAATTCAAAAGTCGCGCGAGAGTGCAGTCCATATTATTTCTTATTCTTTCAGAATCAACGGCGTTACATCTTTAAGTGGTACATATTTTACAGCATTTGGAAAATATTATGTTTTAACGGTAATGCACGGCCTAGGTAATAATTGTGGGTTTACTAAAGTAGTCATTGATGAGGGAAAATTTTATGATTGTAAAGAATACATCACTGTTAATGTTATTGATGATTACGCGATTATAGAAGTAGAGAAAATAGAAGAACGAACTCCAATAAGGATACCTAGTGATTTACCAAAAAACAAGGAATGGTTAAAAGATGTATCTACATTAACAAAAGTATACCATACTGGTTACCCAAACAACATGGGCCCATTAACATTTGATGGTAAAATTGTTGGTTACGCAGACGACGAGTATATTTATATTGATTCTTTCGCTTGGTCTGGTTCCTCCGGATCCGGCGTGTTTAACGATAGAGGAAAATTAATTGGATATGTTTTAGCATTAGACATAGGAATTTCTGAATATGGTGTAGATATTTTAGAGAACATTGTGGTGGTTGTGCCGGCAAGTGTAATAGACTGGGATCATTTTTTTAAAACAGTTTTAAATATAGACGAATTGAAGAATCTTTATTCACTGGAGAAAAGAAATAAATGAAAAAAGAGAATAACGAATGCTATAATAGAATTTTTGAACGAATAAATTCAATTGAAGATAAAATAAACCACATCAAAAAGAATTTATCAACACTCAAAAACATTTTTAACAACAGGAAAGGAAATGTACAGCAAAATTATAATGTATCCAACTCAAAGGAGACCGCAAAAGATGGACAATCTTGATGATATAGCTTCGTTAGAGGTATCAACGGAGGCTGATGATTTAAAACCAAAGAAAATATCTAATCGGGCACCCGAAGGTGTAAGAACTTTTACTGTTTGTCGACAAAGTGATGAGACAGGTGTGTCTGGCGAAGGAGTGGTGATTGAAGGTTGTATGTTCGCCACAGGACACACGGTTATTCACTGGCTAACGCCGGCTCCATTGGGTTCTCTGGCTATTTTTAATAGCTTTAATGACTTTATTAGCATTCACATCAAACCACACCCAAAAAATAATACAATTATCACCTGGGATGACGGAGAACAGACTATTTATGAAGAAAGGGGATAAAATAAATGGCATATAATGTTTCTAAAGGCCCAAGAAAGTT
>Ga0209349_1000809_pt1 | contig 15686 bp, 21 predicted proteins | sample ETNvirnome_2_130_FD_184067 | JGI IMG/M metagenome (GOLD analysis project Ga0209349, IMG submission 184067) | Marine viral communities from the Pacific Ocean - ETNP_2_130 (SPAdes) (version 2) | ecosystem: Environmental > Aquatic > Marine > Oceanic | place: Pacific Ocean | collected 2013-06-22
TTTCCTCCGTCGCGCCAGTCTTGACACGCCTCCAGTAGTGCCGAGTAATCGTCTGGTTTTAATCTGTGCCACCACCGCCTGCCCCTCGGTTCTGGCGGATCCCCTTTGAGTTCATCCATCAGCGAGCGTTTCTTGGCCATCACGGTTTTCTCCCCAACTGAGTTTCATCGATAAGGCGAAAAAGGTGTTCTTCAAGCGCGACGACGATTGCCTCCTCAAGATCACCGCCCTGCGATCGCATCATTTCTGCCAGCCCGGTGCTATGAAATACGCCATGTATAAATTCGTGAAAGAGGGTTCTATGGTGGTCTTTCGTCTTCTTAGGGTCCGCGTTGATCTTGATGAGCTTCTCGAAGCCGGCGGTTTCCCCGTACTCGTCGGTGTCCATATGCTCGAGGCGGACGGTGTACTTAATACCGCATGGGTACACGCAGGCGGGGAGAGTTTTCTTCATCACTGCCCCCTGCGGAAAATTGGGATTCGCCTGTCCGCTGGTAGTATCTCGCGGTTCTCCAACTCAGGGTCGTACGGGGTCTGAGTGCGACTAAAGGACGTGGGCTCAATGACGTTGTGTTCGTGCTTTTTGCATATCCAGATTCTCAGCCGGCCGTTGATGCGTGCTGGTGGGGCAGCCTCTCCTTTCACGATCACCCAGCCACGGACCACCCAGCACCGCTTATTAGTGTCGAAGTCCCAGAAGATCCACTGCGTAAAGTTCGGTTTCCAGTTGCCTTCGGCGTCCCGACCGTAGACTGAATTAAGTTCGGCCCGGTCGCACTGCCGGGGCGCTAGCCGGTCACCACTGGTCGAGAGCAACAGGAGGATCGTGAGCATTCCGTACACCTCATTGCGAGTTCGCAGCCTCCGTGGCTTCGCACGCTTCGAGAATCAAACCTTCATAAAAGGCCAGGTTCAATCCCGCGGCCGCCGCCAGCAACCGCGTCCACACACGAGCGTTCGCGTTGCTCTGCAGTTCTTCGGCGAGGTCTTGGAGGTTGGCGCGGCATTCGTCGGGGCCGAGCATGTCCATGCGTCGCGCCGTCTCGCGGCAAGCATCACACGACCTGACGCGATAGCGCGCATGAATGATGTCAGTCAAACATTGTCCGACACCTCGACGCTTCGGTGGCGAGGCACTTCCGCATTGATGTTTCGGATTGAAAGCTCGCCCGTCGTAACCTGTCTCCCAATCCTTTACGGAGGTGCCGCACTCTGGGCACGTTAGCCGTCCGTCTCCGCGTTCCCATGCGCATAACATATCAAGCACCCCCTGCTACCGTCGGCAAGCACGACTCAACTGAACATGGTAGGAGGGTGTTCGTTCTGAACTCGTCCGCGTACCCCCATGCGGTTGCCGAACAGTCCCACGGATTGTCCGACTCAATTATCCAATCGCTGCCGCCTCCGTCACAATTAACCCACTCAGACATGTAGGTGTGATCGATCGCCCAACGTGTGAAGTCGACGGACAGGTGCGCTCGGTATGTGCCTTGTGTACAGTAAAGCATAAACCAGACGCGAATGTCATATCGCCATTCACCATTCAGTCCAGGATAGCCGGGGTATGGACAGTCGGCAGGGTAGCTGGGTCTGAGGCATGGATACGGAGGAGGGATCTGCCATGCGTGCATTGGAATAGGACTGCAGCCAATGTCTTCTTCCCACTCTAGATTGGCCGGGTAGGTCCAGCGATGATAACCAGCGGCGCTCGTTTCCAGGTCCAGCACGTAGTCACCCGCAACATTGATACAGGCATCGCAGGAAGTCGGGCAATCGTAGCGGCATCCTGTGCCGCACGGATACGGTGGCGTTGGATTCGCAAGGTTGCCGAAGCAGTCTGGGATCGTGACAGACATGCTCTCAGGCACGTCGCCAGTACAGACATCGCGCGAACAGTCAGGAGGGCCGCCGCAACAGAAACTGCCGCCTGAGCATCTCGATGAAGGTCCAAATCTGTTTGGCATTAGACAACCGGGCAGTCCTCGGACATTAGGATTAACTTGCCGTCAGTCTGAACGCTGCAAGTGATGTAGGTGTTCTCAGCCGCGTCGACGGTGAATAAATTCTTGACCGGTCGCTCGATCGCTTCGTTGCTCGCGTCGGTCATCTGTGTCAAAATGTCGCCGTCGAGCTTAAAAAGTATACAAGCCGCAGATCCTACCGTTGTCCCGCTCCTGGCTGGGATTCCACCAGATGGCGTCAATGCTATCACCGTGCTGGCCGGCGCGTCGACAAACACCATGCACTCTTGAACACCCGCCACCCCTGGAGTCCACCAGAGCCGATAGGGCCCGCGATCGCCTGACCGCAAGGCAGTCTCCGCCTTAAACGGCGAACAGCCCTCATGCGTCGTATCTGAGATATTGACGCGAGCCATGCAGATGCCGCCGATCTGTGCCCCGACAATCGCATCGACCGCGGCCGGTTCGCGCAAGATCGCAAATAACACACCGTCATCAACGTCGAGTCCCTCGAACGTCAACCCCAGTCGATTGGTGTCCGTCAGCAGTGAATCGCCGACCTGTACGACCGAGCCAAGTTCAAGGTCTGAGCCAGTTAGGTTTTTGACTTTAATCAGGTCCGAAGTGCGAGTAGTTGCTGCAAACGGCGCGTGCGGGGTACCGAGTTCGCCGGCCTTCTGCCATTGGTCGACCATGCGGGCAGTCGCGTTGTGGTCCGCCGATTTTGGCGGGTGCCAGGTGTCGCCAGGTTTGTACTTTTCAAGCGTCATGATCAACCCCAACCGAACGCCGCCATGTAGTTGATCCACTCACGCCCGGCCGGACGTATGACTTCGATGTATTTGATTCGCTTGACGTTGTGGCCGTTGTCAACTTCGTCCTTGTAAGAAATATTCAATACGTCCCAGCCAGCCTTAAAAGCGACCGTGATGCCGCCGAGAATCAGGTTTTGTACGTTGTAGCTGATAGCAAACGAATATTGAGCGGTCGCTTCCATGTCGGTCTCAGCGAAGTTAGAGCCAAGATACAACACCTCGCCGGGCGCGTAAGTCAGAAAGGTCGTGGAGTTCGGATAGCCGACCAACTGACCCACTGCCTTGACATAGGCCGCGTTCAGTTTGCCTTCCGGGTGTCGAAAGTTGACCGTGATCTTGCTTTCCGCAACCGGAATATCAACTCCGCGAATCTCATCACCGTCAACACCAATCAACCCGCCGTTGTCCACTTCGTCAGCGAATGGGCCGTAACCAGCGATGCGAGTCCCGGCCGTGACGTTGACCGTGCCACCGGTCTGGTCGACCACGAGTTGATACGCGCCAGGGTCTCTTTTTGTGATGCCGTACGGCGCGGTGATCGAGTAAGACCGGGCCGCGTGGTTTTCGTGGATCTGGATGTCTTGCAGGTAGAGCGTCCCGCGCGGGTGGGAGAATGTCCGTGGGATCCGGTTAGGCGTCATCACGAACTGAGCCACTTGGTCAAAGGGATCAGTGGCGGTTGCCGGCACGGTTCCGCGAATGCGCCAGTTGACTGTGGCCGTTTCTTTGCCAATGTCGCCTTGGCTCGTCTGCTCTAGGATGTATGTCATTTATCGAACCGCCATACTGACCACCCAGCGTTCCAGAATGTCGTTAGTCTTCTCAGCGGCCACCGCGGCCTTCTTTCTGTCGCGTTCCTGTTCCTTCAGGATCCGCCCTAGTTTCCGCGTTTCCTTCGCCGGATCGGTTGCCGCCTGCTCGCCTTGGCCGAAGCTCATTGCGACGGCTGCCGCCGCCGAGAATGTGGAGACTTGGGCGAATGTCTTTTTCTTCTGATCAGCCTCGTCTCTTTCGATACCCTCCTTGCCCCCGCCCTCCTTGGCCTTCGCAACTTCCTTCTCCTTGGTTTCGCGTTTGGTGCGCTGCTCTAAAACCAGTTCCTTGAGTCGCTCTTTGAACTTCTCGGTTTGAGATGGTCTATCAATAGCCTCGGTCTCTTTACCCTCGGCTCGTTGTTTATCTCGCGCGTCGATGCCGGCCTGAATCTCCACGGCCAATTGCTGCTGTGCGGCCTGCAGATCGACGCTGACCGATGTGTCTATATTCCCTAGTTCGGTCCCAAATGCATCCCCAAACGCCGCAGCCGCTTCCATCGCGGCTGGGCCTACTTCCGCATTGAATTTCATCTGCACGTCGACCTGTGCTTGAACCGCCGCAAGGGCCTCTCTGCCGAGCCCCTTTAGTAGCCCCTTGGTCGCGTCAACCTGTCCTTTGACTAGCTCCTGTGCAGCCCCTTTGAAGTCGCGACTCATCACCAACTTCATCACTTTAATGATAGACTCAAAACGCGACTTGAGACTGTCGAACACCAACCCGAGCGCATTCGCAAGGAAACGCGGAACAGCAGTTAAACGGTTGACCATCAACTCAGCGAAGGCACCCGCTAAGGTTTTCCAATTTTCCATCGCGACAGCAAAGGCGCTGATCAACCCGCTGACCGTGGCGCTGATAACCGCAGGAAACCATTCCATGAACACGAACTTTAGTTGATCACGCGCCCCGAGAATTCCTACCAGTGCAGATGCTTTGAATATCTTCCAGGTCTGATCCCAGCTCGCCGTTAATATCGACGCGAATTCCATGATGCCGCTGAATACGTTTTTGATTGCCGACACTGCTGAAGAAGCACCCTCAATAATCCCGTCGATCGAGATGCCGAACGAATCGAACACGAAGCCTGTGAACGATGTCCAAGCCCCCGTCATCATGCCCATCACCGTTTGCCAAGCGCCGGCCAGGTCACCTTGGATCAGTTGTCCACCGAGCCCGCCGATAAACTCACCCATTCGTCCGCCGATCAGGTCCACCAATGCGTCTAGGCCGGTCGACATCGCCGCCTGGAGTCCTGCAATTGCAATCTTGCCAGCTCCGGCCAGGTCACCCGTCGCCAGCGCGTCCTTGATGCCCCCGAACGTGTCCTTGCCAATTCCTGCGAACTCCCCGAGTAGGTTCATCAATCCGCCGATCGCAGCTTGTCCCGACGACGTGTAGCGAGCCCACAAAGCGGTGCCACCGACCAAGAGGCTCGCTACGACGCCGAGCGGTGTGAACAGCAGGCCGATCACTGCAGCAACTGAAGAGACAACCCCGGCTACCGCAGACAGTGACGCACCGATGACAATCGCGGCTCCGCCAAACGCAACCAACGCTGAGCCTGCCGCCACCAGTGCAGCCCCTACGGCTGCGATCGTCTTGAGTAACCCAGCATTTTCACGAGCCCACGTACCAACGTTTACAACCACCTTCTGAGCTGTTGCAGCAAATGTTAGAACGCTATCAGCCAGAGACGCCCCAATCTCAAATGCTGCACCGGCAACTGATCTTTTAATGCGGTTGATGGCGTCCGTGACCTTCGCGGCGTCCTTGACAGCTTTTTCCGTTGGGACAATACCAAGGTCTTGAGCCTCTTGCCTTAGATCCGAAAGTCCATCCAGCATCGGCAATAAGGCAGTGCCTGTGCGACTTCCGAATACTTCCATTGCCGCTGCGGCTTTTTTGGTGGGGTCTTCGATCGCGCCCACGCGGTCAGCAATTGCCTGGAATTGATCCTCCGGCGTCATGCCCTCTAATTGAGCCGCAGACAGCCCCAAAGCGTCCAGTGCATCTACCGCTGTAGAAAGACCGCGATCTGCATCGCCGATCGTCTTCTGCATCTTCCGTACGGCGTTCTCTACTTTGTTTAGATCGGTTCCGCTTTGCTCTGCAGCAAAACCAAGCTCAGCCAGTGCCGGTGCCGCTATACCAGTTCTCTGGCTCATCTTGTCAAGTTCGTCACCGAACCCGGCGAAGTGCTTAACCGAGGCTACAAACGGAGCCACGATCGCTGAGCCCATCGCTGTCAGGCCAGCCCCAGCCATAGCGGCTTGCCTGCCCATCGACTGCATTCCCTGGCCGACCTTGTTGATAGTTTTCGCCAAAGGGCCAGTTAGCGAGTCCTTTAGAAATAACTTCACGAACGCCCGACCGGCTTCAATGTCCCCGCGTCCTGCCATCAGTTATCCTCCGGCACAAACGGGTCGCTGCCGTCGTCCTCGACGAAGTGCCCGTCATTATCTTTGATGCGTCTTATGTGGTAGGCAATCAACGGAGTGATCAACAGCGGCTCGTAATACCTCTGGCCTATCTCCCCGGTATCAATAAATCGCTGCCAATCGGTGTGCTCCTTTGCGGCTTTAACCTGTGCGATGTCGATTGCCCAGATCCGCATCCGCCGCCGCATGGCCATCGCCATCGTCCACAGCGTATGCAGCGTCAATCCCCTGGGGCTAATCCCGAGTTCCCCTGCACACTGGGCGCAAGCATCGGCGGGGTGACATCCTGGCCAGTAACAGAAGCTGCTGCCCTCAGGATGTCGTCGACTTCTGAATAGTCGGCCTGCGTATCCGCCGGCGAAGTAGTATCCGGCGTCATCTCGCCCATGGCCTCGGTCAGCGCTCCCATCACCGCCTCTCGTAATGCCGCCGGCATGTCCGGGTCGTTCAGCTTCGCCACCATCGGCCGGATCTTCGCCCAGTTCTGGTCGAACTCCCTCTGCTGATCTAAGCGGGATTGAATCTCTGACCATTGCTTCGGTGGGAAAAAATTTGCCGCTGCGCTCACGATCGCCTCGATGGCTCCTGGGATGACGTCGCGTACGATCCGCTTTGAGAACGTCCGCTCGTCGATGTCCTTTGGCTCGCAAAGAACAAGCAATACCTTGACGAGTTTCTTTGCATCTTGCTCGATCGCGGCTAGACCGCCTGCAGAAAGATCGGCGAGATCGATGCCGGTTGCCTGGTAAACGTCGTCAAGCAGCAGGCCATCGAATTCAACGGTCCAGGATTGGCCCATTGAATCATTGAAGGTAGACATGTGGCACCTCATCTGCTTGGGTTGTTTATCCTCGCACCTGCACCAGCCAGTGGAGTTTCGACACGAGCCCGAGAACTGCAGTCCCAGTGGCCGCGTCAGTGATCGCAACCGTCATCAATACGCCGAACTCATCACCGTTTACGCGACTCGTGGGCGTGATCACGAACGCCTTGGACGCTAGGGTTAGTGAGTTAATCGTGGCCGGCGAACTCGTGCATAGATCGGCGGTGTGCGAGATGTCTGCCTCTGATTTGTGGTAGACGGAAAAATCGATTGTTGCCGTGCCGTCGCTGATCGTCGTCAACATCCCAGCGTGCGCCACAAGGGAGATCTCCCCGGCAGATTCATATTCGGCGGGAAGCGAAAACGTGAATGCGGCTTTCTGTGTGACCGTGGTCGCCTTGGCGTCACTGGTCCGAATACTGTGCCCGGAACTGGCGAGCGTGCCGACAATGAGCCCGAGGTCGTCCGATGACGCGGTGTTCGGCAGGACAGCGTTAGAACTGGAATCGAAGATCCGCAGCGACTCCAGCGGCTGCCAGAACTTCTTAGACTCCAGGGCCAGCTTGGCGCGTGTGACGCCCGCGTCAGTTGCCAGGTCGGCATCCTTGACCGTCAAGGCATCAATCGTCGATGTAACGGTTCCGGCCATTGGTCACTTTTTTGCGGGAGTTTCCGACTTGCTATCTGACTTACTTTTAAGCGGTTTCTTCTCGTGCCGCACGACTGCCTTCTCGGCAGCTTCACGCTCAGCAATGGCCGCTTTCAGGGCTTCGCGACGAGCCTGCAAGCACTCGACGTGTCTTAGTGTCGGTGCCAGATCCCGGTCAAGGTCGCGAAGTAGCCGCTTGAGTTCTGCGAGCATGGTGGCATCCTTACGCTAGCGCGGTGAGGCTGGAGAACAGGTTGAGCTTAATGTTGCTTGCTGTGGTTGCGACACCAACGGTTGCGATCTTCCAGCCGCTCGCAACATCATCAATATGAGCAATGCCGCCCGCTGTCGCAGTGCCGATATACATTTCGCCCGCTGTGGCTGAGAAGCCCGGATTGTAATTGCCGCCGACGAGAATCGAGCACCGCTGACCAGCCACGCCCCCGGTCATAAAAACCCCCGCAATAGTCGCGAGTTCATCAGCGGCATTCGCGTCAAGTAATCCGTAGGTTGGCGGGTTCGTGCCGTCTGTCGTCGACAGGTAGGCGGTCTGGCCGATTGTGGTCGTCGACTTCAGAATGCCTTCTCTGTAAACGGGATCTGATCCAGGCATAACCGACGCCGCTGTAACGCTTGCATCTGCCATAATAAATTCCTTATCAGTCAGTCCAGGATCAGTCAGTCCAGGTGCGACCGGAGTCCTTGGTTGGAAAACAGGTAAACGCGACGACCTGGCCTTCTTTGAGGGCACCAGGGTTGTCCATGTCGATCGTGACGTCGCCGTCAAACTCCGTGTCGCCCCCGGTGTACCGGACAACCTTGACTGCGATATCGCCGCCGCTTTCGGCGACCGCGATGATCGCGGCCAACGGCGAGTCCGAGTCATGGTAGACCATGTTGAACGTGATCGAAGCGACGAGCCCGACAACCTGTTCGGTCTTGCGTGGGATCGCCGAGCCATCGCCCCGGTCGGTGGTTTCCCAGCGCTCCTTGGTCTTGTTGACGTTGACGTCTGTTGCATGCGTGATTTGCGTGGCCGCTGTGCTGCCTGCGGTCCCGTGATAAATCAGCCGCTCGTAACCGGCGCGGGCTTTAGCCATTTGTTTGGTTCCTTCTGTTAATGCCGAAAACAAGCAACCGAATCCCGCCATCGCACAAAAAAACGGCCATGCAAGGATGCAGCCCTGCATGGCCGTCTATGTGCAAGTCGCGGGGATCAATCCGCGACGTTTGCGGGATTCGATTGTGTGTCTTTAGTTAGTTATTCTCCGACTGAGCCTTGCCAGTCTCTCGCGAAGCGGTCCACGTTTGCCTCAAGTGCCAGGTGCATCGTCGGGCGTTCTGCTAGTTCAATGCCGTCAAATGGTTCGCCGAATTCCTGGTAATACTGTGATTCACCAACGAAACTGAATCGTGGGCCAATGATCACGTCCTCTTTCGTCGCGTGGGTGAAGATCGCCGCCCGGATGTTCGAGCCGCCTCTGGCTCGCGTGGTCACGGGACCACCAGCCGGGCCGGCCGTCTTGCGCCGCTTTACCGATTCCTTTGCCGTCTTGCGAATCGAAAATCCAGCGTGCCGAAAGTTGTTGAATGCAGCCTTCTTCACCGCCTTCTCGACGTTCTGCGGGGTCGTCTTGGTTTCTGTTTTCACGCCGATCATGGATTTGCTTTGGTGATTTCATAGGTCAGTCTGACAACGCCCTCGAACATCCCTTTGCGTAGCTTCGCCTGGTTGAGCCAAGATGGAATATCTGAATCAACCCAGGTCGCCGTCGTCTCGTCCTCAAGTGGTGTCGTGTTTCGTTGGCCACTAAAATAGGCGAAAATGTCTTCGAGCAAGTCAACATACGGATCAACCTTTCCTGCTCTCAGCCGGCCTGTGGCCGCGTCCCTGTCGTCTGGCTTGAATCGCTTTCTGACTGCGATGTCGATTTGCGGTGCGTATCGCAGAGTCGTTTCGTCGTCGAGTTCTACGGTCCATCCTCGCGTCACGAACACCACATCAACCGAAACATCGTCTAGTCCTTTGTAATCCTTGTCCCAATCCGCATAGCCTCGCGTTGCACGAAACGGCACGGCCCACGTTCTGTCAGAGTGGTTCAGTTCCGTTACAACTGCGTTGGCTATTCTGATTGGTATTGATGTCATTCAATCCGTTTCGTGTGAACCAACCACTCGTATCCGCCAGTCATCTTCTCAACCGATGGTGTGTCGTCGTCTGGTGGCTGAATCTCGAATGTTTCGTCACCCTCGGTTATTCGATACCCTGTCCGTGGTTCGATCGTGGTTCCGTCCACCACCACCGAAGCCGCGAGCAGCGTGTAATCCCGAATAGAAACCTTCACCTCCAAGCCGTACTCCTGGCCGAGAGCCCTGTGTGTTCTGTCGCTTCGTCGTGCTGTGAATTCAGCCGTCGAAATGACACCGTTCGATAGTGTGACCTGCACCGAGTGCTCCCGGTTTAAGACCGGCAACGCATGGCCGTGAAATCGGTCGTCAAATCTGGAAGTCATTAGCCGCTCGCCGGTGGTACGCACTTAGTCAATCGCAGGCCGAAATGTGAGTGCCCCGACGCGACTTTAGCTGATGCGTGGTTGTCTGCTGGAATAAGGTCTTCGGGCGCGAAATATTCAACCTCCCGATCGCCTTCCTTGGTCTTCTTGACCATCCCGAGGCCGACCGCCTCAACCGCGGCGTCGATCGTTGTCTTGGCGTCGAATTCAGCCATCAGTCACACCCCTCACACGTCGAACTGGATGAAGCCCATGTCCATGACCGACACGTTCCCGGGAGAGTTGTCGGATGTCTTCTCCATGTGGATCAACAGCTTGAGCGGCCCGGTTGCGTCCCCGAGGGCGAACGTGGAGCCAGTCAGGATCGCCACGCCGTCGATGTAAAGCTGAATGTCGGTGTTGTCGGTAAAGTCGGCCTGGAACAAAAATGGCGTACCAACAACAAAATCAACCGTCGTATCAGTCGCCGCCACTTCCGTCGTTCCGTCATCTGATTCCGCCAGGATGTTGAGGCTGGCTCCATCAATATGACAGAACAAACTCTCGGTGATCGTGTCGGCGTCAGTTGCGTGAGACGCATTCGCGACTCCGATATTGAGGTCAAACGCCGCCGCGTCACCATTCAGGTTGACGCAAATCAGAGCGCTGAGAATTCCATCAGCCGCAACAGGGAAGTCCCGAAGCGACAGGGCATCCAGTTTCTGTGCCTCTGCGGTAGTGTCGAAGATCATGCTGACGCCATTACCAGACCCGGTAATATGCGGCCAGCCGGCGGAGCTGATTGGAACCGACCAATAACCATCCTGAAGCCCGATTGTGTACACAGGTTCCCGATTCAAGTGAACATCAACCGTAGTAGCCGCTGCCGTCGCGCTTTCTTCAACCGTGCCGACAACGTAGTCGAGCGTACTGGTCCCGAATACAACGGTCGCCTTCGACGCTGAATGGTCCCAGTAGACCTTAGTGCCCTTGAGCATCACCATCGAGGCCGTCTTCGCCAGCGTGACAATGCCGGCCACCTGAACCGACCCCTGCGCAGCCGCAGCGATTGCGGTTGGAGCATATGCCGCCCTTCCGTCTGGGAGATGGATCACCTGGCCGGCGGTCAGGGCTGCCGTTGGCGTCCAGTCTACGGTTTGAATTCCATCCTGTTTAGTGACTGCTTCAGCCATCGGATTCATCCTTCTTTATTCGGGGTTTCCCAGCCGGCTTACCGGTGGCTTTCTTGATTACCTTTTTCGCTGCTTCGGCGATTGCCGGCTTGGGCGGAACCGCCTTGATTGGCTCGTCCAAACAGACAGCCCAGTTATTCGCCACTAACGTAGATCCGAGTTTGTCACCAACTTCCCCCTCTTGTCCTTCGCTCAGGGGACAACCGTAGTTCGCGGCCACGTTGATCAGCATTTTGACTCGCATGTTTTTCCTCTATCAGCCAGCAGCGCTTCCATCGGCCCGTACGCCGCCGCGGTACTCTTGCAACGCAACGCCGATGTCGCTGTAACCTCGCATCTGTACACCCAGCACATTGAAATCAGCGTCGGCCGATTCAACAAACGGTTCGATCCGCCCGTTAAGTGCAGCAATTTCAACTACGGGCATTTCATTCGGGTCGGCCAGCATGTACCAGACGCTCGCACTGTAGCCGGTGTAACTGGAATTGCTCATGTACGGCGAGCTTTCCACGCGGAACCGACCGTTCCAGATGTTCGCATTCGTGGTGGTGGTGGTGCTCCCTGTGATATGCAGCTCAGAATTCATGAGTTGCAACGCGGTCGTCTTGATCGCCGTTGGAACCAGGAGAATCTTGGGCTGAACAGCAAGCGGCTTGGAGTCTGGATCGGTCTGGTTCATAAAGATCACTTCCGCCTCTTCGAGACCGAGAAGCCCCAGCGCTCCAGTATCGGTCGACACGTTGGAGTTGCCGGCCGTGAAGAAGCTTCCGGTGTTATCGAGAAACACGGTCCAGAAGACATCATTGAGTTTCAACGCACCGCCGCGGCCCAACCGTCGCGGCACGGCCGTCAGTGCACCAAGGTCGTCATTGATGATGTCGTTGCGAGTGATCGCCAGCATCTTAGCGTAGGTGTCGGCCTTGTTGGTGTACGTCAGATCCTTCAGTTCACCGTGCGGGATCTCGCCGCCAGATCCGACCTTCTCATATTGCAGGTCACCGTGCAGCGATACCGTCGTGTGCGTCTTAAAGTCACTGACGTTGCGAATTGACGAGATGGCCAACGGGGTCAGATCAACAGCCATCCATCCTTCGTGAAGGAATTTATTGGCCGTCGCCGCCAGCACGTCGGGCGTGCTCATCGTGCTCCAAGCCTGAGCCTGAATTTGACTATTTGGTGCAGTCATCCCGAACGCTGCCCGCTGGGCGGTGATGTCTACCCGTGACGAATGGTTGGCGTTGTGTCCGTTCATCTCAGCGCCCTTGAGAATGAACTGGTTGAGAGTGACGCCACTTGGGAAGTGGTCATGCGCCGCCTGGAGTTCCTGGTCGGTGAACTTCTCTTCCACATCTTGAAGGCGGCCGGCAACACAGAGGGCTGCCTCCATCACTCGATTCGTCAGGTTCCGATTCCTGCCCTGATTGCGGATGCCAGTTGTCGACTTAATACCGCTCTCGTGGATTTCCAGACGGAACTTGTCGTAAGACCACCCCTCGTCCATCGCCTGTTCGGCCAGCAGTTTCAGCGGCTCGATCTCGAACGGTGCTCTGCCCTCACATGCTCTCAGCGCATAGGACGTGATGTTGTCTTTCCGCTCGTTTTCGAGCTTCACCGCTTCGATGCCTGGGCCAATACCCTTTGCACTCTTCTTCTTTAGTGTCGTGCCGGCGTAGTTGGCTTTGAGCGTTTCGAGCTTCTCGTCGGTGATGTTTTCAACGTCAACGCCGATGTCCTCAAGCCATGCTTTCAATTTGGTGTCCACGTTATCAGCCTCCGAGGTTTTGGCGGTTGCGGCAATAGAAACTTCTGTTTGGTCGTCCGCACCGTGCGACACAAAACCAAATCCAGTGAGTGTGGTTTTCGTTCCGACGTAGAGTGGTCCGGTAAATTCCTGCCCGTTGACCGTGACCGGTTCGCCTTCGCCGACTTCAGTTATGACATCTGGCGAAGCCTCGACGGATGCCTGCCAGACAAATCCATCCTTTGCACTTTCGACGACTTCACGCCGGCTTTCGGTAGCGGCCGATGCGATCCCGCTGAGTGTGAGCGTCTTTTCGGTGATCACTTTTGCCGTAACGTGGCCGACTCGCTTCGATGGGTCGTGGTCGAGGTTTGCGACCAGGCTGTTCGCGAAGCTCATCCCCGCAAGGTCGATCACTACTGGCAGATCCCAGCCCTGCAAAGCCATTGCGCCGCCCGTGTAGGCAGTCACGTCGAACTTGGGAGGTCCGGCTTCGTCGCCTTTCTGGGCAACGATCTTTGCCGGTGCCGTCATGCAAAGTAGCTTTTCACTCATCGTCATCGGCCTCGTCTGGCTCGTTGTTTGATTTGTCTTCGATCCCGTCGTCAACGGCAGTCGCGATACCGAGCACGGCAGCGACTTGATTGATCGCGTGTGCGGGCACGTTGCGGAGAACGTTGATTTGCTTTTGTTGCTCGACGGTGATTCCATTGGCGGTCGCTTCGCTCAATACTTCGTCCTCGTAGTCCTTGCCGGAGTCCGAGTAGATCGAGGGCAGCGATGTCTGGCCGCTCTGCAGCTTGGTCTGGTTCGCGGTCGCTTCGCTTTTGATGTCGGCAACCTGATGCTTCGGCCAGTCCCAGGTGTGAGCCTTGGCAGCTTCGCTGATCACCGTTGGGTCGCCGCCAAGCCACCCGAAGACAAGAACGGCCTGGTCAAACCATGTGTCAAATACCGGGGCATCTAGCACAAGGTCGTTGCAGTCTTCGCGGTCGACGTCGAGCGATCCGTAATAAGTCGAGTGATCCAACCGGCCAGATGCAAAGTTGTAATCGCTGGAGTCGCACATGGCCTTGTTAAGCGGCATCGAGCGTGGGCGCGCCTGCTCGTTGACGAGGCTTTTGTGAAACGATTCATAATTGGCCGTCGGCTGTTCCGCTCGCGGCTGGAATGCGTCATAGCCGGCAGGCAGAGCCGTCATCATTCGTTTCTGAATGTCGAGCGTGCTCATCGGTGAAACGCTGTCCACCTGATCGGGGTCAAGCGTCGTCTTGATGAACAACGAGAAATCAGCGATGTTTTCAGCGCCAGCGATCACGGCTTCGCGATAACGCCTGGCAGCCGCGCCGACGTTCAGCGTGCTCGTTGATTCGGGCACTCCTCGATGTTGACCGGGGCGCCGCAGCTTGAACCAGTGAGCCACCAGCCTCGCCGGCACCTGTTCTGCTGTACTGGTAATTGACCACGAGGAACCGGGGTGGTCTTGGAGGATGTCGTACCACAGTGGGTTGCCGAACGAATCGAACCGAATGCCGTCAATGTAGCCCCGCTGGCCGTATGGCAACTGCGGCGTCTGGCACTGCTCGGTTTCGACAAGCTGAAAGTCAAGTTTAATCCGGTGTCGCAGGCCACGGTTCAGCCGCAGAATACCGATCCCCTCACCGTCCTGCCCGTAAGCATGAGCAAGGCACCATAACTTGCGGCGGAACTTGACCTCCTTGGCCCACGTCCGCCACTCGCTCTCAATCATCCGGTTGAAGCCTTCGCTGCCGGTCTGCATCCGAAGCGTTGGGCCTGTACCCACTAGGTCATTTGCCCAAGTCGAGTTGATGCCGGAGGAGAATCCGTTCGAGCCGCATTCGTATCGACTTCGATGGACCAGCTTCTCCCGAACTGCCCGCGAATGTGCAGAGTCGGCGTCGAAAGCGTCGGTGTTGCCCCAGATGTTTGAATACTCGGTTCCGCTGCCGGCGGCGTCATACTTGGCGGCCAGCCGGCGGGGTTTCTCGTTCTGGGCCTGCACGAATGCGTCAATGAGTTCCTGTCGCGGTTTCCCGCTTCGTGGAATCGGTCGCTCGTATTGGTCGAGAATATGCGGAGCGGATTTGATCATCAGCCAGTCACCGAACCGAGAAACAAAAAAAGAGGCCGCGATAATTCGCAGCCTCTGACTAGGCTCGATGAATCAGCATCTCAGAGGGCTGGCCGGCCCTGCCGAGTGCAAAGCCGCGATTTCACGCGGCCTCTTGATAATTTTATTTTTACACCGTGTGTATGTCCGTCAATATGAGTTAAGCGGGTTGGATGCGAATGGGGGTATATATGGCAACTCCATGCCGTGCCGTGCGATGCCCTGCCCCGCGGAGCCAAGCCGAGCGATGCCAAGCCGGGCCGGGCCAGGGCGGGCCACGCGAGCGGGATATAATTGCAACTCCATGCCGTGCCGTGCCGTGCCGCGCGAAGCCCTGCCCCGCCCAGTCTTGCCGGGCCTAGCCAGGAGTGTTTATGAGTGCAATTCCACGCCGTGCCGTGCCGCGCGATGCCCTGCCGAGCCGAGCGATGCCGTGACGAGCCAAGCCACGCCGAGCCACGGCCGAGAGCGTTTATGCAATGATGACGATTCCATGCCACGCCCTGACTTGCCGCGCCGAGCCCCGCCGAGCCGCGAGATGCCCTGCCGAGCCGGGCGATGCCAAGCCCAGTTGTAGGGATCAATGAGAACAACCGTGCCGAGCGATGCCTTGCGCGGCCGAGCCATGCC
>Ga0209349_1000810_pt1 | contig 15686 bp, 19 predicted proteins | sample ETNvirnome_2_130_FD_184067 | JGI IMG/M metagenome (GOLD analysis project Ga0209349, IMG submission 184067) | Marine viral communities from the Pacific Ocean - ETNP_2_130 (SPAdes) (version 2) | ecosystem: Environmental > Aquatic > Marine > Oceanic | place: Pacific Ocean | collected 2013-06-22
GGAACAAATTATTTAAAATATGTAAAAATTGGAAAAGTTGTTCATATACATGGACAAATGGGTTGGACTTCATCCCATGGAATAGGTGGATCAAACGCAAGAGTTCCATTACCCTTTGTAGTTGATTCACAAATAAGGGGTGGTATGGCTTTGGGAATAGTAACAGATTTGGACTTAGGTTCTTCTGTTGGAAATTCAATGGTTACATTAGTTCCTGAAGTAAATGCTAGCGTTGCATATTTATTATATATGTCAGACGCGGGTATTCATACTCATTTTGGCGGAAACGCATTTACATCTAATAGTTATAGGTCTATTAGTTTTAGTGGATCATATTTAACAACATAATTATGTCTAGTGGATTCTAGGCAAGGAGAGAGAAAATGGCAATAACAAAAGAAATAATAGCAGACAAGATTGAAGTTCTTGAAAGTGGTCATGTTCAAGTTAGAACAGCGACTATAATTAAAGAAGATGGAACTGAATTATCTCGTTCTTTTACTAGAAAAGTATTAGATCCATGCACTAAAGATAGTGGTTCTTGGGAAGATACTGATATATCTGGTGAACCGACTAATGTTCAGGCAATCTGTAATGCTGCTTGGACTAATGCAGTTAAAACAGCTTATCAAACAGCACAAGACGCAGCAGAATAGTTTTACTACTATAAAAAAGCCCGCTTAGAGCGGGCTTTTAGTTATTCTGCTTCCGCAGAATCTTCAGTATCGGTTTCTAACATCTCCACTAATTTAGCTTGAAAGCCTGCATAAGACATATTCTGTCTATCCAATTCTTCCTGAGCCTTAGCTTGTTGTTGTTGTATATAATTTAACTGACCGACACAATATTGTGCTTGGGGTTCAAGCTCACTAATAATGTATTTCTTGTCGTTTAGAACTAATACTGGTTCTTGATCTGTAACATTTGCTGCCATGATCTTCTCCTATTTAATTGGGCAAGCGCCCGTTGTACATTCTTCTTCTTTTAATTCTTCAAAAGTATTTGCACCTTCTAAATCAATAGGAAGAAGTCTTTCCACATATGTATCGTATTCTTGTTTAGTTACTACTTCTTGTGGTAGATATAAGTAACCTAAGTCTTTCGCAGTTTTAGTTGGATCAGCTCTATACATAAAAGCTACTCCAACATAATTATCCCAATTATGATATAACCATTCGATTATACTATCAACCTCATCAGGACTATAACTAATTGTAGCACTAACATTTTGTTGACACCAATTATTTTGTAATAATTTGTATCTTTCTAATTGATCTATAGCACTTTCTAAGTTAACTTCCTTTTTATTTTTCTTATCAAACTCCACATCTTTGTAATGTATGGGAAAAGTAACCAATATACCTTCTGGATCGGTAGGATGATCAAATACATTATAATTAGCACTACGGAGAATATCAATAAGAGGATCGTGCTTAGAAAAATTAACGTTATTAAAGATATATTTACCAAGAGGCTTGTGCACACCTTCAGTAGTATCCATAATCTTGCTAAGTGTTCCCGAGGGTTTGACAGTTGTAACATTTTTTGGTCTGGGTAAATCCAGTTCATCAGCCATACGATATGCTGCTGATGTTGCGATTCTTTGCATTTGTTTGTAATCATAAGCTCCTAAGTTCTTTCTTCTGGCAATGCCAGTTAGTCCTACCCCACACAGATGTAGGAATTGGTTATTAAGATGCCAAGCTTCTTGTAGAACACCATCATTTAGGTCTACACAAGTTTGGCGGTAATTTGCTCTTGCAGTTAATTTTAAAGCTCTAATCAATCCCGCATGATCTCCCATAAATTTTCCTAAATCAATTTCTGTTAAATTACAGAATGTTTTATTTCCTAATAGGATTTCAGCACAAGGATTAACTCCTTTAAACCATGGGGCTCGTTCTAGTGCAGCCATGCCATTTATAAAGCCCGGCTCAGAGCCACCTGAATCAGCCATTAATTCAAATATATGGGCTAATTCTTCTTTTGCTGGTTTAAATCTAAAGAGTAAAGAATTATTACTTTGCTGTCTTTGTTCATTACCGTTCGTCCACCAGTCTTTCTTTGATACTGAGAAATCTTCCCATTCAGGTTCTCCATAATCAAACAAGGCTAACTCTGCACTTCTTCTTGAAGATAATACAGTACCGAGCCAATTAACTATATCTAAAATATCCATCTTTCTTAAAAGATTCCCACTTCGTAGATTTAATATTTTTGATATTTCTAAATAGGCTTTGCCTATTGCTTCGCTTCCAGAAGAAATCCAACCATATCCTTTTAGTCTTTCTCCCGAAGGTCTTATTTCAGAAAAATCAAGAACTAATTTCTTTGCAGGATATTTTCCAGCTAATAGCTTTCCAATACTTTTTGCCCATGATTCCGCGGAATCTCCAATAGTTAAAGTCCATATTTTAGTATCTTCGTCCCACGTTTCTATATTATCCTCTATTCCACCTTTTCCTGTTCGTTGTGTATGTATTACTTTAATATCTTCTATTGGTTTATAAAAACCATTTAAAGTTCCAGTAATTGGTTTAAAGCCTACTCCACAACCCTGTAATAAAAGCCATAGAACATCTACTAAGTCGTATACTGTTTCTACTATTGTAAATGAACAGTTAAACATAGAACTTTCTCGTCTACGAGATATTTCTGTATCTCCTAGCCACAAAGTTCTACCTGCCATTAGTGCTTTTCTATCTACTAATAATTCTTGTAATTCTACTAACTCATTCCATTCATCATTATTGAGTCTAGTTTCTCCTTTTGCTCTCTCCCATAACCATTTTTGATGGGCAATAACCCTACCAATTGTTTGCTCCCATGTTTCGAATTTTGTTCCTTCGCTATTTAATGGTCTGTTATAGGTTCTCCTTGTAATAACTTGTGCTCTAGTACTTGCCATGATTTACTCCTTAAATATGGCTTGATAATAAATTATCTACATTAACTACATTGTCTATTCCTATTGCTTCTTCACAAAAAGCAAGTAAATCCATTATTTCATAATTACGAAGTATTACATCAACATTTTCATTCAAAGATTGAATATATTTATACTTACTATCTATAGGACAAGCATCATATACATCAAATGCTGTACCATATTCTTCAGCTAATACCTCTGCTCTTTTAGGTCCAATTCCGGGAATACCTTTTATGTTATCTCCAGAATCTCCCATTAAACATTTTATAGTAATATAATCTTCTATATTATAATTATGGTTTTCTTGCCAATTTGAAAAAGTAGTTTCTTTTCTATTTATATATGAAAATCTCGACACTTTTTCACTAATTAATAAATCCCAATCTCTATCAGTACTTATTAACCAAATATGCGAAATATCATATTTATCTAGATTTCGCACTATATAAGCAGCTAGATCATCTGCTTCAACTCCGCCATATTGTAAAACTAACCATTTCTTATGCATTAGTTTTAAAGTAGCTTCTAGTTCTTTAAAGAATTCTAAAAACGCTTGTCTCTCTTCTTCAGTTTGTAAATCATACTTTTCTTTACGATTTAATTTGTACTCTGGATATATATCCTTTCTGTACATACTATTACCTTTATCCGCAGTAATAATTATTGTTCCGCAATTATAAGAACTAGCAAAAGATTCTACTGTTCTCATATAATCTTCGCGAAAATCAGTTCTTCCTTGATGTTTCCATCTAAAACCTAAATTTAAAGCATCTATTACTAGTACTCTACTCTTAGGAGCTTCCGCTCCTAACTGTGAAAATGTTTTAGCCATTTATAAACCCTTGTTCTTCATATTGAAGCCATCCAGTTGATTCCATTACATAACAATCTAAATGATTAACATACATATAGTTCTTTACTGTTTCTGGTTTATCTCTTGTAGCTACAAAAATTTTACTTCTATTATATTTAAAGAATAATAAAGGCTTTGCGCCTGCTAATTTAGCTTGTTTTGTTGTTTGTTCCCACCAACTAATAAATTGATTTGTACTATTTGTTAGCACTTTATCGTTAAAATGACTATGTTTATAAAACTTTACTTCTACACAATAATTATTATGTGTATTAGGAACAAATAAATCTCCTTTCATAAAACTTAATGCACCTGAATGAGGTACTCTTTGCCACTCTAACTCTGTATATTTTCTTAATATATCTCTTACTTGTCTTTCGCCTGCTGCTCCCTTTGCTCTTGAATCTATCATTAATTCACCACTATTATTATATCATCTTCTTTTAATAGAAGATATTGTTCTTCACCAAGTTCTAATACTGTTGTGGCAGAGTGCCATTTAAATAGAACTTGATCCCCAATTTTAACATCAAAAGGGATTTCTCCTTTCTTTGTTCTTTTAGCATAATTACCCAAGTCAACAACATCTCCTAATTGAGATAACTTTCTATGTTGATAAGGTATTATTATACCACTATCTCTCATTTCTTCTTCTGGCTCTTCCCTTTTAACCAATATATATTCTCCATATGGTTTTGGAAGTTTATCTATTCTTATTACATCTTTCATATTTCGTATTTATTGTATACCTTATTAATTATATTATGTGTACGAACAAAAGTAGCACATTTAGGCATATCTTTAATTCGTCTTGCTCCGATATAGGTACAGGCACTTCTAACACCACCTAGTATCTCCTCTATCGAGTTAGTAATCGCTCCTCTTGAAGGAATCAATATTGCTTTTCCCTCTGTTCCTTTATATCCATCTTTTCTAGCACCATGTATTTCATAAGCTTTGTCAGAACTCATTCCATAAAATTCAATATTTCCAAAGTTTACTTCTTTTTCTGATTCATTATGTCCTGCTAACATTCCACCTAACATAACGAAATGAGCCCCTGCTCCTAATGCTTTACCAATATCTCCGGGAGTAGTACAACCTCCATCTGCAATAATATGTCCATCTACTCCATTTGCAGCGTCTGCACATTCAATAATTCCTGATAACTGTGGTACGCCTACTCCTGTTTGAGTACGTGTAGTACATACTGATCCCGGACCAATACCACACTTAACGATGTCTGCTCCACTAATAATAAGTTCTTCCACCATTTCGCTAGTAATAACATTTCCTGCAATGATAATTTTATCAGGAAATTCATTTCGTATTCTTTTTACAAAATCTATAAACTGTTGATGATATCCATTAGCTACATCAATACAAATACTTGGTATATCAGGAAAACGATCCATAACAGTTTTAAGAGTTTGATAGTCTTGAGTTTCATTATCCCAAATCGCATTTGTCCCAGCACAAATAGAAACATATTCCATATCAAGTCCTGATTCAATCGCATTATTCCAATCTTCAACAGTATAACTCTTTTTAATAACTGTTATCATTTTATATTTTTGAAGTATTTTTGCTACTGAGAAAGTACCAACTCCGTCCATATTTGACGCCATGATTGGTACAACTGAAAGTTTCTTACCTGAGTTTTTAAACGTAAAGTCTCTACATAAGTCTATGTCTTTTCTAGAATTTAATGTAGATCGTTTTGGTTTTAATAAAACATCTTCAAAATTTAATTTTATCTCTTGTTCAATTCTCATTATATATCGTCAAATTCTTGTTGGTTTTCCATTCTTTCTAATATTTTAAATTCTTTAAGCCATCTTTTGATGTCATCAGCATTTATATAAAGACCAGTTGCGGAGTGTTGAGGTCTTATCCCTTTTAAATCAACTTGAGCTCTTTCAAGTCTTACTAATAAATATTTTTCTAAGTTCATTTTTTGTATTTCCTAAATATTATCCACATTAAAACCCCAAAACAAACCACCAAAATCCAATATATCTCCATTTTTAACAACTTGATTCTTTGTTTATGTTATTGCCTTATATAGTAATGTTATAGACAATGCTAATCCTATGCCTAATACAAGAAATACCCAACCAATATGGAATCTTTTGTGCATAATTCTGTTCCACCATTCCTTCATCCGATTCTCCTAATCCATTTGTTAAAGTTTCCTTCAATCCTAGCTCTCATCATTCCAAGATTATACTTATTATACATAAAGTCAATATATAAATCCTTACGAGTAGGTGAGTATTTAAGTTGAACTGCATAGGCTTCGCACTCTCTATCTAGTCTGTGTTGCTTACTCCAGTTCTGTTTAAATCCTGAAAACAATAAAGTTCTCAGATTTTGTTTTACATGAGTTAATTCATGCTGTATCAGTCCTTCATTGTCTTTGTGTTTTGGTCTAATGAGGACTATACAAATTAATGTACCTCCACCAAACTTCTTTGGTAGTAGATCCGTTATTATAATAGGTATAGGTATTATATCCCATATTTTTCGTATTTTTATCATTCTAGTCTCGATATATTATTCTCTTTGATTACTTCAATCTTGTCTAACAGGGGGTGAGTCCAGCCATGTGATACTACGTATGTATTTAGTTCTTCTTCTTTTAGTAAAATCTCAACGAGCTTCTCCCTACCCGCCTCGTCTAATACATTGATGACTTCATCTAAAAACAATACATTGATACGACTCTTCGAAATACTACTCATTAGTTTCCGAATTGCAATTAGTGTCGCAGTATTAACTCGCGTCAACTCACCGCTGGAAAGTGCGGTAATTGCGACCGTCTTTCCATTATCTGTTATTTCTACATTTAATTTGTCGTTATTCACAACAAAGTTTATACTAAAACGACCATCGCTAAGTTCTGCTAAGTAGTCGTTTGTCATGTCTTCCAAATCTTTTACAAGGTTCTCAATCTTATAAGCTATAAGTCCGCTTGTACTAAAAGCTCGTTTAAGTATTTCTAAATTTGAGAGTTTTGCCGAAATTTTTGAAAGCTTTTCTTGTATCCCATTAAGTTCAGTTTCAAACTCTTTTGTTTGTTCTTGTATCACTTGAATTCTGGTGTTTCTGGCTGCACGTTTCTCATTTTCTTTCATTATCACTTGTATCTCACTCTGAGTTTCCGCTATCTTTTCTTCTAATTTCTCGATGTTATCCTGAAGCCAAACCGCGTCAATCGGCTCATTATCTAAACTATCATCTATACTGCGTTTTAAGTCTGTCCACTCATTACGTTTTTGCACAGCTTCCTCATACTCTTGTACTTCTGCCTGAATCTTCGCAATTTTTAATTCGTATTTTAACTGCGTTTCTGCCATGAACTTTGCATCATCTAAATTCTTTGTTATCAACTCATGCACAAATTCAGGATCTACTTCCTGAGAGCAAGTCGGACATTTTGTACCAAGTTCACTAATCGAGTCAATCATGTCTTGGCTTTGAGAAATTTGTGCACCGCATTCTCCGACTTTTCTACTAAGATCAGCAGTAATCATTTGTTTAGGTTTTTTAATTCCTGCAATATCTTTAATCTTTATACTTGCTAACAGATGCTTCTTCATCTCATTTTCTGAGATTTTTCGATTTGTGGAATTAATATTTTCAAAATCGATTAATAAACTCCTTAATCGCTTCTCATCATTACTCGTATCGATTTTCAAAATTTTCATAGGTAGTATGGTAGTATCTGTTAATTTGTTATTATGAAGCCAATTTTGTATTGATTCCGTCTTTGCATTAAAAGAAATAAACTCCTGGTTAAGTGTCTTTGCACCTTTCTTAAAAATCTCATGAAACTTTAAATATTCATCTAACGAAAACAGATCTATTAGAAATTTCTTCCGATTTGCATCTGTAGCCGTTAAAAACTGTAAACTTGCGTTTGTGTTTTGATATACGAGTTGCGAAAAAGTCTTAAAATCTAAGCCTAAAATACCTTCTAAAGTCTTATAAGTATTGGTCGCGGTATGACTAGAAATATCCTTTCCATCTTTTAAAAGCCTAACTTTAATTATACCACGACTGCGACGAGCTTCTATCTTATACTGCTCTCTTTCAACCTTAAAATCCAATGAGATATTATAACCTTTATTATAATATCTATTCTGTATATCTGCTTTTTTGATTCCCTTACTGTTCTTGTTGTACAAGACCTCCTCAAGTATCAAAGGAATACTCGACTTACCGACACCATTCGTGCCTATAAGTTGTGTTAAATTACTATTAGCTAAGTCAACATGGTTGTTCGTACTATAACTAAAGCAATTATCCCATCGCAATGTCCCGAGAGTAATCATGATATACCCCTAAAATCTCCTTTACTTGTTCATCTTTTAATTCTAAAATATAACTGAGATACTCTACTAATTCATCTTCAATCGACATTTCGTTGGTGAGAATTAACGCTGCCTCAGTTTTTCTACGAACTATCTTCTTATCCAATAATTCTGTATTTTCGACTCCTGCTAAATCTGTCACATTTCCTTCGATCTCATAAATCGTATGATCGTAAGATGTGGGAACCATTTCCTTTGGATCGGTTATGGTCTTTCTCACCAGTTGTGGCAATTTGAAGGTGTGCCACTTCCAGTTCCACTGGCTTGTGTCGATTAGCAAGTAGCCTGTTTCTATTTTAGTTCTGTGAAATTGTGTAGCCATTGGACTACCAGGATATACAATGTTTAATTGTGTGTTAGAATGACTGTGTAGATCGCCCGCGAACACTCTTGGAAAGTGTGCGAATCTTTTTAAGTCCACTTCTGGACTTACGTGAGGAGGTATAGCTCCCCTAACGTGAGTAAATAGCGGTTGCCTTATATTGAATTGTTTAATGTGCCACTTCCTATGTAACTCACAATAGGGAAGTATACCAAAGTGCTCACCTTTATAGATATAATCAATTATTTCTACCAAAGGATTTAGTTCTGTTGTTGCACTTTTTAGTTGTGTAAAAAACGTTTTGCCTTTTCTTGTAGCCTCGTGATTACCGTCATATATTAATGTGGGAATTTTTACTCCACTTATAAATTCAAAGTATAACTCTAATTCTACCATCGAAGGAATTCTATCAAATAAATCTCCTCCAATAATGTGTAAATCTACGTCATTTTCTAACTGTCTAATTTGTTCAACAAAGAGCCTAAATCTATTCCGAGCCCACGAAACTGGGACATTCCTTTGTCCCAGCTTCAAATGCCAGTCGGCAGTAAACAGAATTTTGTCTACCACGGTTTTTTATTTCCGTTGCTAAATTCCTTTGCGACTTCATCGGGAGTTTCATTTCCTAAAGATCTAATCCTCTCCAAGAGTTCCTTTTGTGCTTCCACAGTAGGTCTAGGTAAAACATCATCCATTGATCGAAGTTCGGCAATAGATGCCATTTCAGCTTCGTCTAATGATCTTGTTTTACATCTCAAAACTTGTAATTGATACTCGACATTAAATGCCATCGGACCAGTCTTTACTCGTTTAAAATGTATGTCCCAACCTGTTTCAGGATCTGTTGGATCGCCTAAATCTTCTGCTGCAAGCATTATCTGCTCTAACAATTTTTTCTTTAGATTCAGGACTTTTACTTGTCCATCGCCTGGGTCTATACATTGAATTGCATATGCCCAACCGCATTTCATATCTGGATAAAAGGTTCTTACCCAGTCTTTTTCTATATTGTTGAAGGTTTCAGAATCTCTGTCGAAAGATAAACATTCCATAGGAATATTTTTGTTGTTTTCGCCTTTAACCCAATATACATATCTAGGTAGTATATCACCTACCATACGAACGACATTGTCGCCATCTCTATATGTGAATTGATTAATAGTTGATTTCTTTGCTTTGCCCTCAAGCTGACCAAATTTTATAGCCATTGTTTTTCTCCTTTAAGTGACTTCTTCAAATCGAAAATGTACTTTGTTATCTTCAATCTTCAGTAGCCTGTTGTTGTTAATTGCGTCCTCAGACACTGGTAAGTGTAAAAGGTCTATCGTTGTTTTTCTCGAATCGTAATAGGCATTTAAATTTCTATAACTAGCGATAGCTATATACTCTACCCATTCTCGATCAGAGAACTGTGGTCTATTTATAAAGACAGCTTCGGGGTTTACTAAGAAACTGAAGCCTGACCAGTCTTTTCCAAAATATTTATATAATGGATCACGATAATTTCTAGGTGTAAGATTATAAGTAAGTGAATGCACTATTAGCAGTATTTCATTTTCCTTGCCTTTAGTTGCTTCTAAAATCTTTTTCCAATTAAATCGTATCACTATTATACCAAAATTTTAACTCGGTGTCAAGAACTAAATTTCAAAGGTGATTAATGTCATACCCTTGCTTCATATAGTATCCTAACCTATTATTCGCTTGTCTGCGGGCAGTCTTGCCCAACAGATTAATATCTATTACCACGGGGGTCTTCTTACCTTCTTCCCGCCTTATTATTCTTCCTATTAGCTGTGTTAATAAAGGTTCGTTATTAACTGGAGTTGCTAAAAGTAAACAACTTAAACAGTTAAGAGAAATACCTTCAGAGAATATAGACTGTGTTCCATAAAGGATGTCTTTATCATCATATATCCTATTCATCATTTTAGGTCTCTCTGTATGTGGCACTTCTCCTGTAATAACTAGTGCTTTATCTCCACTCAATTCAGCACAAGTTTTTAGCAAATCAACTCGGTCTGCTACTACTAAAACTTTATGTCCTTTAGCTGCGTAAGCACTTGCTATTAATGATACTGAATGTCTGTATTCCTCATTATAAGCCAACTGATTAATCTTTCTAGCCCAGGGAATGGCTGCTCCGTCTAAGAATCTAATCTCTGTATGAATTATATCTATAGTTGGAGTCATGTAGTTTTCTTTTGGGGGAGTAATGACATTTTGTCCAAAATAATCTCTGAAAACTACATGTTTACCATCTTTTCTTTCTATTGTGCCTGATAATCCTATCTTGTATCTTGCTCGACTTTTATCTACAACTCTTGCAAAAGTAGGACTACTAACATGATGCATTTCATCTAGAATTAATAATCCAAATTCATTTATTATGTCAGGAATTCTTCGGTATAAAGACTGGACATTTCCAATTACAATAGGACTATCAATATTAAATTTTCCACTACCTATAATTCCAGTTTCAATTCCAAAGACCTTTTGTACTTCTCTTACCCACTGTGATCTTAAAGCTAATGTATGCACTACTACTAATGTTTTCTGTCCAAGTTTACTTGCGATTGCTAACGCGGTAAAAGTCTTCCCCCAACTTACCCAAGCGTTTATTATACAATTATCATAAACATCTCTGTAAACTTCACTTTGGCTCTGTCTTAAATCGAACTTAAAAGGAGGAAATTCTACTGGAATTTTCTTTCTCTTATCAACTATCTCATAGTTAGTAGGTATTAAATCTTGTCTACCTATAGGCATAGTCACTAACCCGTTCCTGACAAATCCCATGTTCTTTATAACTTCAGGTGGATCAGTCGGTTTATATGAAGGTATTTTATATGTTAGTTGTTTATCAATTATAGATTCAAGATGATCATTTACTTCTATATAAATTCTATTACTTAGTACTGCTTTCATATTTTTCTTCTTGTATCTTTTTTCCATTCGGTTGAATACTCATAAAAAAACCATGGAAGAGTATTTTTATATATAATACCTGCCCACATATATTCCACTTCAGGAGGTCTTTCTACTTCTATAGGAAAATTTATATCTTTTAACCATAGTAAAGATACTATATCTTTCTTTTCCACATTCAATATTTTATGATATATTAATGGAAAGAAATTTTGTTTAGTATATGAAAAAAGCTTTCCTAAAGAATCTATATACATATAGCCTCTATGCATTACTAATCCTGATAATGATTTTATCATGTATCTTAATGGGTATAAATTAGGAAGACTTGTCTGTAATCTTCTCGCCCCTAATGTATCTCCACTCATATTAGTATCGTCTAAAACTTTATTATCTGCAAAGACAACTCCATCTTCAGTTTTTGTATCTTCCGTTCCGACTACATATATTGGAAAATTTATTTCTTCTAATTTCATAAAAGTCTTTTATGAAAATCCTTAAATACTATAATTATAATTAAAAGACAGAATAAAAGCCAAGGAATATCAAGTTTATTCATATCATCACCTCTTTTAAAAGACCCATTAATAGTATTGTAGCAGCTACTGTATTTAAAAACATTATTGATCTATCTTGCCATTTAAAGCCAACAAAAATCCAACCACTACAGCCTAAGAAAGATAAAGTAACATCTACCATATGAAGTATATCTAAAGCTCTTAGTATAATTGCACCAAGAATTAAAAAACTACTACCCCATTTTACCCACCAAGTAATATCATTTAGGGGTGTAACATGATAAACTACTCTAGCTTTAGAGTAGTCTTTTGTATTTTTCTTCAAATTTCCCATTTGAATAGTCCTCCGATATATCAAATTCACAACCAATAGGAGAGCCTGAAATATAAACTCCTCTATCCATTTGCATAAATTCTTTTAATTTTTTACAATAATGATCTATTTCATGTTCTGGAACTTCTGCCAATACTGAGTCATGTACTAAGGCAAAAATCTTACTTTTTAAATAATTTTTTTCTATATAATTGTGCATATCTATAGCACCAGATAAATTAATATCACTAGCTACAGATTGTACTAAGAAGTTAATACCTGATCTTATTTCATGACTAGCAATACCTCTATCTGTAGATTTTACATTTTCTAATCTTCTCTTTCTTCCGAAAGTAGAATAAATAAAAGCATTAGTTTGAATAAATTCTTTACAGAGATCTAACCAATCTGCAAGTCTTTTGAATTGAAAGAAATAATCATCAATGACACTTTGTGCTTCTTTTGTTGAAAAATATGAACCACTATCTTTTGTTACTTGTTGAGATATTTTATGAGCTCCTGCCCCATACATGATTCCAAAAGTAACAGCTTTAGCGGCTTGTCTTTCTAATTTATAATGTTCTGATACTTCTTCTACTTTACAAGGTAGTTTAAATACTAATTTAGCAATAGAACTATGAAAGTTTCCTCCTGTTCTAAATATTTGTTGTAGATTTTTATCATCTGATAAGGCTGCGGCAACATATACTTCTGCTGTGGTTAAGTCCATAGCTACTATCTTATTCCCTTCTTTAGCTTTTATACAACCTTTAATAATTGGATTGTCTCTTGGAATTTGTTGCATATTAAGTTTACCACTAGAAGATAGTCTGCCAGAAGTTGTACTATGTAAATTAAAGTTAGTTCTTAATCTCATATCTCTATCTAATTGAGGAATGATTTTATCAAGATAAGTATTTTTAATTTTTGATTTTTGTCTAATATTAAGTATTAATTGTGGCACATCATGTTTTAAAGCCAACGCTCCTAAAACTTCCGCATCAGTACTATGAGCACCTGTACCAGTTTTTTTACCTGTAGGTTTTAAACCAATATAATCGAATAAAAGACTTCGTAACTGTACTGTACTATTTGGATTAAATTCTTTCCCTTGTCCTTTTTCAAAGATTTTAATCTCTTTAAAATCATAAAGACTATTTATTGCTTCTTCTATTTCTTTTTCCATTAAATTTTGTGATAACTCTAATCTTTTTCTGTCAAATGGAACTCCTATATCCTGAATATCTTTTAAGAATAACATACCTGGAATGAGTATTTGATCGTAAACTCTTTCTAGTTTTGGGTTTTTTGCTATTGCTTCTTTCATTTTGTGAAAGATTATAAGCGTTACTACAGCGTCCATAGCTGAATATACTTGCATAATATCAAATGGTATCATTTCCCAACTAAATTGTGATTTTAATACTCTATTCTTTTTACAATAATTAGCTATATAGTCTGTTAAAGGTTTTTCATAATTACCATATTTTGTATGTCTTAATGCTAATTGTTTTAAACCATGAGTTCCTGGGTTCTCATTCAATAAATAATGCAATAACATAGTATCTTCTACTCTAGGAAATGTAAAATTGAAATGATACTCTAGCATAGCTATATCAAATTTTGCATTATGAAATACTACTATTTTCTCAGTAAATAAGTCTTGTAATAGTAGTTCTACTGTAGAATCTATAATATCTGTTAGAATATATACTCCTTCATCTTCTCTATAAGATAAACTAATACCAAGAATATATCCGTCTCGAGGAAATAATCCCGTTGTTTCAGTATCGCAAGCAATATATTCTGAACTAGACTGTATAGCCTTTTGTATAAATTCTATTGCCTCATCTTTATCAGTTATTCCCTTAAAATTATCTGTAGAATATTCCACAGGTTTTAGTTCACCTTTTATATACTTAACTATATTTTCTACTGATTCGTCCCATGTTCGTCTAGCTTCAGGCTTAAACGTAAGCATAGCAGGGTTTATAACTGGGAGAAATTTGTTATCTATTAAACGCCCACTATGCTCCGTTATTGATCTTTCGTTTGTAAAAAATAGTAATGATTCTGATCCTACTAGAATAATCCAATCATAGGTATCTAAATCTATTTCAATATCTACATCACGTTTTAATACCTTCTTTTTTTGCTCTGAGCAAAGATGGTAATGATCGAACTCAAATTCATTGTTAAAATGTCTTACGTAATCTGTTCTGTTTGGTGCTTTATCAATTAATGCTACTCTTGTCTGGTTCTCCATATAACCACTCCTTTAAATTTGTTACTCGGTTTTCAGGTAGTGCGCCAGGATCTAATCCTTGATCCATTCTCACTACTTCTGATAATAATTCTACTTGATCGCAGAGTTCTGCTACATTCTCTGCTGCCTCTTGTCCTGCTGTATCCCCATCGAAAAGAATATCTACTCCACTTACTCCTTGAACTTTTAGTATAGATAATTTATAAATATCTATAGTTCTAGTTCCAAAACAACACATCGCATTAGGTAATCCTTTATCTAAAAGATTAATTGCGTCAAAAATTCCTTCAACTAATACTACTCTACCTAAAATTGGTCTGGCATGCGAAGGGAATAAAGGCATTTTAGCTTTAGGTGGGAATATCATATACTTAGGGACAACTGTACTATCCATATGTCTACCTATAAAAGCCGTTATTCTGCCTGTAATATCCTTAATTGGAAAGACTACCCTTCCAACATATTGTGGTTCATGATGTGTAAATGCTCCATATTTAATATATGTTTCAGGTTTTATACCTCTAAAATTCCCCTTGTAAAGCAGGAAGTTTTTAGGCATTTCTAGTCCCACATTTTCAACCAGTTTATCACTAATCTTTTGTTTCATTCTAGCTCTTTTCTGTTCTAGAAATGATACTGGTGTATCAAAATACTTAAATATATTTCCTTTATATCCACAAGAAAAACAATGAAATATTCCAGTAATTTTATCAATTCTCATAGAAGGATTACTATCATCATGATCTGGATTTAAACAATGTATGACAAAATCTCCACCTTGTTGCAGGTATCCTAACTTCTTTTTCTGTATTAATTCTTCTACGTTCATAATATTAAAGATACTGCTATAGTAAGAATAGCTAAAAATACAGGTGCAAGTATCATAAAAAGTATAGTATAAGTTAAGTACTTAAAAAATTGTTCTAAAAAATTATCCACGATTTCTTGATGCCTGTTTCTGTAGTATGACTGGATTTACTATATTTAAAAAATCAATAGCACAATACTTTAAGTTCATTTGAAACCAACACCTTTGACAGTATTTATTTAGTGCTTCTGCTAAAGTGATTTGATCCCATACTGTAGGATTATCTAGTTGATGCTCTTTCCATTTTCCAATAATTTCTTTTGTACTATCATTATTAGGAAGATACATAGCTGCAGACATTAACTCCCATTTA
>Ga0209349_1000812_pt1 | contig 15663 bp, 21 predicted proteins | sample ETNvirnome_2_130_FD_184067 | JGI IMG/M metagenome (GOLD analysis project Ga0209349, IMG submission 184067) | Marine viral communities from the Pacific Ocean - ETNP_2_130 (SPAdes) (version 2) | ecosystem: Environmental > Aquatic > Marine > Oceanic | place: Pacific Ocean | collected 2013-06-22
GTTTTTTAAAGAATTTAGTGACAGTATTGGTTTGATAGGAGCAAGTGAAAAATTATATTTGATTGAAGAACTTATGCAGTATGATGAATATAAAGAATATTTAGGATTAGATAATTTTAATGATTATATACATTTTCCACAAAAGTATGCATGTGATGATGTAAATTTAGTTGAAGATTTTGTTGGTAAACAATTAAAAGAATCAACATCAGAGATATTTCTTTTGGGTATAGGTCATTCTAAATCTGCTTTGTTGTATAGATTTAAAAAATATACTAATGCTATTTTTATGGATGTGGGCGCTGGTATAGATAATATAGCAGGTTGTATAAATATAAACAGACCGTATGCAGGTGATTGGACAAACTATAGAATTAAGGATTATGACTATTCTAATATTGATTATCTTAGATATGGTGGAGAGGGTAAAGAGGTAATATTAAATGATTAATATTTACATATCTACCTCTAATAAGTATATTCACTTACTCAGACCATTTCAATATTTGTTTAACAAGTTTTGGAGTGATAAACAAAAAGTTACCATATTAGGTTATGAAGAGCCAAAGTTTAAACTTGAAGACAATTTTAATTTTGTATCACTTGGAACACAGACAACAATTGATGATTGGTGTGTTGATTTGAGAGATTTTCTAGAGTCGATAGATGATGATTATTTTATTCACGCTGTTGAAGACCAATTTATAATCAGACCAGTAAATCAATATATGGTTTCAAAACTTGTAGATATGATGGATAGTGGTGTTGGGAGGATAGCACTTGAAACAGCAGCCCAAACCAAACCACATACTGAAATTTATAAAGATGATGAAATGTGTGTTATAGAATTAGATCAATTTGCACAATATAGGTTATCGGTTGTTCATTCAATATGGAATAGGAAATATATGTTAAAATATTTAGAACCTAATATGAATCCCTGGGAGTTTGAGTTGGATAGTAGTGAAAAAGCAAAAAATGACGGATATAGAATATTAGGTACTAAATATAATCACCCTGTTTATTGTTGTCATTCTGTAAGAAGAGGTGATTTTAATAATTTAGATTTTAAAATATATGATGGTTACGATATATCAATAGATGACGAAACTTTAAATGAACTCAAAGAAAAGGAATTGGTATAATGCAGTTTACATTTGGAATAACGACAACCGAACAACCACAAAGAACTGGTAATTCTACTATAAATTATGTGAGAGAAATTATCAAGTCAATTAGGAGAAATAATATTCCTAAAGATAAATATGAAATTATAGTTATTGGTGGAAAAAATAGATATCAAAATGATGATGATGTCATACATATTGAATTTGATGATATCACAAAACCTGGTTGGTTTACAAGAAAAAAAAATATTATTACCAAAAATGCAAAATTTGAAAATATAGTAGTTTCACACGACTATTTAATTCTTGATGATAACTGGTACAATGGTTTTTTAAAATTTGGAAACGAGTGGGATATATGTATGAATGTAATTTTAAATTCTGATGGTAGTAGGTATAGAGATTGGTGTATTTGGGATGACCCTGATTTATGTATAACGGGAGATGATATCAAAATTAAAAATAATAAGATTGTTGGTGGTTCGGATCATAGAATTGCACTAGTTCCTTATGATTATAAAAAAACACAATATATGTATATTTCAGGAGCTTATTGGGTTGCAAAGAAAAAGGTGATGTCAGAAGAACCATTAGATGAAAAGTTATTAATGTCTCAAGGAGAGGATGTAGAGTGGTCAATGAGAGTTAGGGATAAGTATAAATATGTAATGAATACCAATTCAATTATTAAATTATTAAGGAGTAAATCAATTTCGTCTTATTATGTAGAAGGTGATGAAAAATATACAGCTGATGGTTGGGAGAAAAAAATAAATGATTAAATTATTAATACTTGATGTAGATGGAGTTCTAACAGATGGAACAAAAGTTTATGATGAAAAACATAATGTTCTTTCTAAAAGGTATATGTGTAAAGACTTTACTGCAATTAAAAGATTTATAGCGGGAGGGGTTAAGGTGGTTTTTGTTTCAGGTGATATTTTTAATGAAACTATGGCAAATAAAAGAAACATTGATTTTTATTGTTCTCGTGGCTCTGATTTGAGTTTAGATAAGTCACCATTTCTAAAAAAGTTTGAAAAAAAATATAAAATATCAATTGAAAATATGGCATTTGTAGGTGATGATTATTTTGATTTATCTATAATTAAAAAAATAAATTATTCTTATTGTCCTTCAGACTCTCCACAGATTGTAAAAGATAATTGTACTCATACATTAACTTCAATAGGTGGTAATGGTGTAGTTGTTGAACTCTACGATTTATTGGTTGGTAATCAGTTTGAAGAACCATCAGAAGAAGATGTAATAGAATTAGACAAACAAGAAACTTCTAGTGAGGAAATGAGTTAATGACTAATTATAAAAAATATGATATAAGTTTATACGGACACATTACAATAGATAGAATTTTTGTAGATTTTGACGAACATAAATCTATAGGAGCTATGGGAAATGTATGGGATGCATTAGTTTCAACGGACTCTACTTTATCTATAAAATTAAAACCATCTGCTATAGGTGAAGCAATTGTCCTTGTTGATAAAAAAAATACAAAGAGACTCGGAAGAGGACAACTTAATCTTAAAAAAAATAATATAACAAATATTCCAAGTTCTAAATGGCATCATATTATGTATCTCAATCAACTTGAAGATGTTTCATTTATTGAGAATATAAAAAATGGTATAATATCAGCTGATATCACCGCAGGAGAAATGAAAAATTCAGATATGTTAAAACATATAGATTATTTATTTATTTCAGATGAAGATTTATTTATGGATATTGATGAATTAGCAAAGATGGTTAAAGGTTGGGTAATACTACATTATCCAGAAGGAAGTTACTCATCTAATGGTAAAGAATCATTTACATTATCTAATGAGGCTTTAACAAATATAGATGTTCTTGGTGCTGGAGATTTCTTTGCAGCAAGTTTTATGTATAGAGGATTATATGAGGATGATATAAAAAAATGTGTAATGTATGCACATTTAAATACAACAAAATTATTAGTGGGGAGAGGTAATGGAAAAAAAGGTTAACATAGTTTTACCCATAGCAGGACTCGGTCAAAGATTTATTGATGGTGGATACGAAACACCTAAACCATTAATTAAACTTTGGGATAATAACTACATAATAGAAAGAGCTTTAAAATCTGTAGATTATAAGGATTGTAATTTATTTTTTATTGTCAGACAAGAACATATAGATGAGTTTAACATAGATAAAATTTTAAAAGAAAAATTTGGAAATGATATTCATATAACTGCAATAGATTATACTACAGAAGGTGCATTATGTACTTGTTTATTAGTTGAGGAACACATAGATAATGATGAACCACTTGTTATATTTACACCTGATTGTTATTTTGAACCTAAATTTTATCCAAACAATATAGATAAGAAATATGATGGGATGGTAGTAACTTTTAATTCAGATAGTCCAGCACATAGTTATGTAGTTTTAGATGATAATGGATATGTAACAAATGCAACTGAAAAAGAAGTAATTAGTAATAATGCAGTTGGTGGTTTATATTATTATAGAAGAGGTAGTGGTTTTGTTAAATACTCACATCAATTAATTGATGATGATGATAGAACTAAAAATGAATTTTATATTTGTCCTGTTTTTAATTATTTAATAAAAGATGGTGGTAAAATAGGAATAGAGAAAAATACAAAACATTTAATTTTAGGGACACCAGAAGACTTAAGGAGATACACTAATGGATAAAAAACTTAATAAAAGATTATTAAAATTATTATACGACCACAAGGAAGAACATGTGGGTAGTTGTTTTACTTGTGTTGATATAATAGATGATATATTCCAAAAGAAAGAAAAAGATGATATATTCATTCTCTCCAATGGGCATGCATCTTATGCATTATATTCTGTTCTTGAAAAGTATTATGAAGATGTAGATGCTGATGATTTGGCAACTAGACATGGAGGACATCCTAATATAGACGAGAAAAATCATATCTACTGTTCAACAGGAAGTCTTGGTTCTGGTATAATAATTGCAGTTGGTAGAGCATTAGCTAATCCAAATAGAAAAGTTTATATAACTATTAGTGATGGGGAATGTGCAGAAGGTTCTGTGTGGGAAGCATTACGATTCATATCTGATAGCAATATTAAAAATATTGAAGTACATTGTAATGCGAATGGATGGGCATGTTATGATACTATAGATGTAAGTGTTCTAGAGAAAAGATTAAAATCATTTTTACCTAGTATCACGATACATAAAACTAATTTAAATAGGTTATCTTTTTTAAAGGGACAAAATGCACATTACATGATAATGGATGACGACCAATATAAACAAGGATTGGAGGAATTAAAATGAGTGGAGTAAGAAAGACCTTTGTACCATTGTTATATGAAGAAATGGGAAAAAATGAAGATATAATATTTGTTACTGGTGATTTGGGTTATAATCATTTTGATAAATTTAGAATTGATTATCCTAATAGATTTATAAATGTTGGTGCAGCAGAACAATTATTAATGGGTGTGGGTATAGGATTGGCACTTGATGGTAAAATACCTATATTATATTCTATGACACCGTTTTTATTATATAGACCATTTGAATTTATTAGAAATTATGTTGACCATGAGAAGATACCAGTAAAATTATGTGCTAGTGGTAGGGACAAAGATTATGATTGGTTAGGTTGGTCACATTGGGCAACAGATACAAAAGATCATTTAAGTGGATTTAAAAATATTAAAAAATATTGGCCAAAAGATGGGAAAGTGTTTGAAGGACAATTTCAAGAATTTATGTATAATAACAAACCATGTTTTTTGAGTTTATCTAGATAATATGTATATTTCTAATTCTAAAAAAGCATTATTTATAGCAATTCCAAAAACGGCATGTAGTTCTATATTGTATTCCCTAGCTTCAGATAAAACAATTAGTAAAGATTCACCAACTCATGTGTGGAATTTTAAATATCCTGAAATTTATCATTCAACTTTAGAAGGTACTCTCAAAAATCTAGATACGATTGAACATTTAGGATTTAATATTGTAGATGTAACATATGGTAATAGTTATGATAGCTTTAAAGATGGATTTGAACCAGTATACATTCAGTATGAAAACAAATTACAATCTAAAATTATAGAACAACAATATTATAAATTTGCTTTTGTTCGTAATCCTTGGGATAGATTTGTGTCTGGTTACATGGATTTGAATAAACATGTTCCAGGTAGATTTTCTAAAAGATATAGTCCACTGGCTACACAAGAGGAAACACCAAATTGGTATAAATCTTGGGATTTTGAGAATTTCAATGATTTTTGTTTGAGATTTAAAGAATCTGGTTGGTATAAAGATACACATTTTAAACCACAATTTGACTTTGTATCTATAAATGGAAAACTATCTGTAGATTTTATAGGTAGGTTTGAAAATTTAAACGATGATTACCAACAAGTGCTTAATAATATTGGAAGTGAACCACTTCCTCTACCACATATACATAAGAGTAATAGAGAAAGATATAGAAGTTATTATACAGAAGAAACTAAAGAAATAGTCAGAGAATTTTATAAAAAAGATATAGAGGAATTTAGTTATGAATTTTAAAAATAAATGTGTAGTATTTCAGACTCACATACCACCACATGATGTTCAAGGTGACATACCAGCAGAAAATAGAAAAAAGATTATAAATCTTTCAATAAAATATTTTAAAAAAAATAACCCAGATGTTTATATAATATTAAGTGGTCATGGTGAAGAACCACTTGACGAAACAAAAGAATTATGTGATTATATATTTTGGGAGGATTTATGGCCATTAAAAGATAACGGATATGTTATAGATAATCCTTCTCAATATTATCATGTTATGAAGGGTGTTGAACATGCACATGAAAAGGGTTTTGATTATTGTTTGGTTACAAGACCATGGTGTTTGATAGGATTACCATCCATAATTGACTATTGTCATAAAATAATTACAGATGAAGGAAAAGATATATTCTTAAGTCAACAAACTTCTCAGTACACATATGAAGTTGGTGATTTATGTATGTATGGTAAGATGGATGTTATGAGAGGAATTTGGAGTGAACCAGTTCTCAACAATGAAGCTGGACTGGTAAATACTGGTATGAAATTTTATCAACACTTTATGAAAAAAGATCCACCACTAGGTGAACCAATACCAGGAGAAGATGATTATATGAGGACTCCAGCAGATACTGAGGAATGGAATAAATTACTAAAAGATAAAGCTTCATTTAGAGATGTATTTAAATTTAAGTTTGTTGATATGCGATTTGAATATAAAAATATATTTTCATTAGGTTGGGAAAATGTAGTGAAAGATGTTTTAGACGGAACATTTGATTTTTATGAATTTCTGTGGGGTGGTAAAAATGGATGGTTTATATTTGACAACGCGGGTAATATAACAACTAACAAATTTCCAAAATACTATACAGAATGGAGTTGGATGACAGAATGGAATACAGAGTAGAAAAAAACTTATTTAAAAATAAAAGATGTTTTATAATAGGTACCGGTACATCACTTGATGATATAGATATGTCTTTATTTGATAATGAGATTACAATTGGTATTAATTTAATGTTAAAACATCCTACGTTTGTTCCAAATTATTTAGTAGTAGGAGATACACAAGTTTTGAAAAACCATTATCATGAAATTTTTTCAGATAAAATGAATAATGGAATGTATGTATTAGGGAACAGTTGTTTATTAACAGGTAAAGGGAATTGTACAGATGGACCAGGTTCTACTTGTTATGGTATACCGTTAGATCCAAAATATAAAAACATTTATAGTTTAGAACATTGGGAAAAAAGTGAAATCTTTATAAATCATATAGCTGATGATAGGTCTAAGTTGTTGAAAACAGATGAGTATTATATTGATTGGGAATTTTTTCAATGGTTTACTTCTTACGGTGCCAGTACTGTTGATAACTTAGCTATACCTTTAGCTGTCTATCTTGGATTTAAAAATATTTATTTATTTGGTTGTGATGCAGGTTGGGATCATTTTTATGATGTTAATAGAAGAGTAGGAAAACGAGAGTGGATAAATTTTAACCATGTAATAAAAGAACTTGATAAATTTGATATAAATTTAGTAAATTGTGATAGAACAAATGTTTTTCCAGAACTTAAATATAAAAATTTAGAGGAAGTTATAAATGAAATTAACTGATATATTTGAATATAAAAATTTAGAACGTTATAAAGAAGTAGTTAACAATCTCAATAGTAAAATTAATGGTAGAGTAGCACTAAATCCAGATTTACAATCTACGCATGTGTTATATGTAATAAAAGATTTAATGGGGTATAGTTGTAAAACTGTATTGGAAATAGGAACATTGTGGGGAGGAGCGTTGTTGACAATGATGCAGTGTAAATATGAATCTAAATTTGTATCTATGGATATGTTCGCAGGATTCTATCCAGAGTTGTTAGGAGAAGGAAACAGCGATCAAAACTTTGGTATAAATACTATCGAATTAGTTACTGATAATGTTAATAAAAATAATCCACATCAACATGAAGTTGATTTAATTAAAGGGTCTTCACACGATAGTGAAGTTATTAATTATGTCAAAGGGAATTATCCAAAAGTTGAATTACTTTTTATAGACGGAGACCACGCTAAAAAAGGTGTGATACAAGATTGGGAAGATTATTCAAGTTTAATTACAGTAGGTGGAATTGTTGTTTTTGATGATTATTGGGTAGGAGAATATGAAAGGTCTGCATGGAAGAAAGAAGATGATGAAGGTGTTAAGTGGATGGATGTTGTGGGTGCGGTAGATGAAATAACAAACACTAAAGAATTTAATGAAAACTGGCAGGTAGTCGGTTTATTCGGAGATAAAAAAATAGTTGAGAGAGTATCATGAAAAAGATTATTAAAATAAAAACAGATAAACTATTCACAATATTAACACCTGAAGTTTCAGGGTATGCTAAAGAGTGGGGTAAAAGTGGATTAGTTAATATATACACAACACATACAACCACTTCATTGCGAGTACTTGAAAATGAAACACTACATCATGCTGATGTAAGATTTTGGCTTGATAGGTATTTACCTAAAATTAAACCTGAAAATAGAAGATACTTACATGATTTGATATCATTACGAAATGACGTACCTCAAGGAGAAAGAATTAATGCATACGCTCATATGAGAACATTATTTTTTAATACATCAGAAATGGTACCAATTGAAAACGGTGAATTGATGTTAGGTAAATGGCAAGATATACATTTTATAGAGTTAGATCCAGGAGATGAAGTTTACCCACTACAAGAGAGAACTATTATTTGTACATTTATAGAAGAATGAAATTTTTTATAATAATAAAAGAAGACTCAGAAAGATTACCCAATAAAAACTTTCTTACTTTAGGTGGTATACCATTATATAAGCATTTGTTAAATGAGTTGGCACTTGAAGATGTATATATAGATACAGATAGTGATAGAATATTTAATGAATGTAAAACTTTAATTCATGTAACTTGTTATAAAAGAGACCAAAAATATATTGAATTGGAGAATAATATTGAATTTGGTGTGAGTCCAGTACTACTTATGATAGAGAACTTTTTAACTAAATATGTTCAAGATGAAAATGAAGTTATTATAACACCCCATGTTACATCACCTTATATAACATTAAAAACGATGTTAGATGCAACTAAGAAGTTACCAACTTACGATACAGTATGTGCGTGTACAGAACATAAAGAATTTACATATTTTAAAGGACAACCAGTAAATTTTAATCCTGAAAAAGTTTCTAAAACACAAGATTTAGAACCAGTTATAATGGGTAACGGAGCTTTTTTTATATTTACAAAAAAAGAGTTTATGAAAAATAAAAACAGAACAAACAAGAATAATTATTTCTATCCTATAACATTTCCTGAGAGTATAGAGATAGATACTTATGAAGATTTTAGATTGGCGGAGATGTATGAACTTAGTTGATGTTACATTAAGAGACGGTGGATTTACTTGTGATTTCAACTGGCCAATAAAATTTGCACAAGAGTATTATAATCTAATGTCTAAATTGAGTGTTAGTTATGTAGAGATGGGTTATTGGAAACAAACAGCGAAAAGTAAGAATAGATTTTTTAATTTAGATATAGATACAGTCAAAGAAGTTACAGGTGAACAAGGTAAAAATAATATATCTGTTATGATTGACTATTCTTATTGTAGTAAAGATTTAAATGACTATCCTACAGATAATCAGAATGAAATTAAAATGATTAGAATGACTTGTAGAAAAGATATGGTCAAAGAGGGATTTGAATTTGCCGTTAAATTAAAAAAACATACTGGTTTAGTTATAGCATTTAATCTTTTTAATACTACCAATTATACAGATGATGAACTCAATTCCGCACTTGATATTGTTCTTGATTCTGATTTTGATATTATAGGTTTTGCAGATACACACGGACATTTAAATTTACATAGAGATATAAAAAGATATGAACAATTTTTCAAGAGGATAATAGATTCTGGAAAGAAAACTTGTTTTCATCTACACAATCATACTGGTAAAGCTTATATGAATTATATTAAGTGTCTTGAAAGTCCTTATGTAGATTACTGTGATACATCAGTAATGTCTCTTGGAAAGGGTGCCGGTAATTTAAAATTAGAGAATGTACTTGATGATGATAAAGCATTGAAATTGAATGAGTTTATTCACAAATATTATGAAGCCTTATTTAAGAAAACAGTAAGTCCATATCTTATGGTAACTGGAAGATATGGTATTACAGACCACTATGCAACACAAGCTAGAAAATTAAATGTACCAATGAGTAAGTTTATTCTATTTTGTGATTTAGTAAAAGGATTAGATAGAGATAATTTTAATAAAGAATTGTTGTTACTATATTATCATGGAGTGGAAATATAATGAAGAATGTTTTAATCACAGGAATGAGTGCTGGATTAGGGAAAGCTTTAGCTGAAAAGTACTCTGAGACAGGATATACCGTATCTGGATTGAGTAGAAGCGAAGTTAAAGGGTATAATCATATTGAATGTGATCTTATATGGAAACATCAAATTCCTGAAAAATTACGAACTTTGCTAAAAGATGTAAGTGAAATTGATGTGGTTATCCTTAATGCGGGTGTTCTCGGTCAAATTGAATTTTCAAATAAAGTAGTTTTACCCGAACTAGAAAGAGTACTTGATATTAATACATTATCTAATAAAATGATTATTGATTATTTAATTAATAAGAAAATTGAAGTTAAACAAGTAGTAGCAATATCTTCGGGTGCAGCAATTAATACATATACAGGTTGGGGAAATTATTCTATTTCTAAAGCAGCACTTAATATGATGATGAAAGTTTATGCAATTGAAAATCCTAAAACACATTTTTTATCACTTTCACCAGGACCAGTAAATACTTCAATGCAAGATTTTATATGTGAAGAAGTAGATGGGGAGAAATTTGAATGGAAAAAAAAGTTTGTAGAATTAAGAGAAAATAATGAAGCTCCTTCTGCAGATGAGGCTGCAGAGAAGATTTATGAGTTATTACCACAATTAAAAGAAGAACTTGAAAGTGGTAGTTTTATAGATGTGAGGGAGTTATAGATGATTTTTATAGCACATAGAGGAAATACAAACGGTAAAGAGTCAAAACTTGAAAATGGTCAAGGATATTGTGAAGAAGCTATTGAACAAGGTTTTGATGTAGAGATTGATGTTCATTGGTATGAGGGAATATTTTGGACTGGACATGATAGACCTCAATATAGAGTTAGAACAGATTTTCTAAAAAGAAAAGAAGTTTGGTGTCACGCTAAAGATATTCAGGTATTATATGAACTACAAAAGATAGAAGCTCATTGTTTCTTTCATCAAAAAGATGATGTTACATTGACTTCACACGGTTATTTATGGACATATCCAACGTACCCATTAACAGAAAAATCAATATGTGTATTACCAGAAATACAAAGAATAAGTAAGACAGCTTATAGTAACTGTGCAGGTATTTGTAGTGATTATATAATAAAAGAAAAAAATAAAATGGAGATAGATTAATATGAAAGAAAAAGAATATGAAGATGCTTTTATAACTAAAGAGTTGACAATTCATTCAGATGATAGAGGATTTTTAATGGAAATATTGAGAATGGATGATCCTATTTATAAAAAATTCGGTCAAGTATATATCACTTGCTGCGAACCAGGTTTTGTAAAAGCTTGGCATTATCATAGAATAAAAACAGATTATTTTACTTGTATTAATGGTACAGCTCGAATTGTTGTATTTGATGATAGAGATGGTTCACCGACATACGGTGAATTAAAAGAATATATTGTAAACAAAGATAATCCAGTATTAGTAAAAATACCAACAGGTTGTTATCACGGTTTTGAAGCTGTAGGTAAAGAGGATGCTTATATTATTAGTATTACAACTGAACCGTATCATCATGAAGAACCCGATGAATACAGAATACCGTTTAATGATGAATTAATACCATTTGAATGGGATGGTAAGACAGGATTTTAAATGACTTCTTATGAAGGATTAAATATATTAATAACAGGTAGTACAGGTTATATAGGTTCAACTTTAGTAAAGTCGTTTAATTCCATTGATTGTAATTTAATTATTTCTACCGGTGATGTATCTAAAAAAGAAACTTGGAATGATATTATAAAAGATGATATTGATATTATTTTTCATTTAGCAGCTGTAGAAGTAGAACATGAAACACCAGAAAGAGATTTAAATGTAAATTCAGTATCAGTTTTACATATGTTACAAACTTGTGTTGAGAAAAGATGTAATCCAAAAATTATTTTTGCAAGTTCAACTAATGTATTTGGAATAGTAAATGAAGATAAAGTAAATGAAAACACAAATGCAAAACCAGCAGCAGAATGGTCAGCACACAAACTACTTTCAGAACATTATTTAAAAATATATAACGAAAAGTTTGGATTGAAAAGTATTATTTTACGATTACCAAATATCTACGGTCCTGTTCGAGATAAAGATATAAATAGAAAAACGTCAGGTTCATTGATTGCCAGAGTCATAAAATATGGAATTGAACATAAACAATTAAAGTTATTTAAGAATAGAAATTGTTATAGAGATTATGTTTATATTGATGATATAGTTAAAGCTTTTATAAAGACAGGTTTAGCTAATGATGATATTTTTGATGGTAGATTTTTTGTAGTAGGAAGTAATAAATTAACAACTATATCAGATATGTGGAACACTATAGCCTCTGTACTAACAGATGTTACAGTCACGGAAGATGATACTATTGATTTGAATCCCATTGAAATGCGTAGTTATGTAGGAGATTATAGGTTATTAGAAGAAGTAATTGGTTGGCAACCAAGAGTTAATTTACAAGATGGAGTTAAGTTAACAGTTGAGAGTTTAAAATGAAACAAGATAAATATTTAAAACAGTTAAATAAATATAAAAAACATATTTTAGGTTTAAATATGACAAGTAAAATTGATGAAAATCAATTAGAGTTTCATTTTGAAACTTTAAAAGATTGGTCAACTTTTCATACATTTGAAGATATAGAAAAATGGTATCAAAGTGTACTTGATAAAAAAGAAATGGTTATTGAAGAAATATCTTTGAAAGACTGTAGTGAATGGATTTTTGATGGAGATATTATATATCATACAAGTGGTGAATTTTATTCAGTTCAAGCACTTAGAGTACACACTAAAATTAGAGAAGCAAAAAGAGGATGGGACCAACCCCTTTTTAAACAAGTTGGTTTAGATGGTGGTATACTCGGGATTGTTAGAAAAAGATTTGAAGGAATACCACATTATTTATTGGAAGCCAAATCAGAACCGGGTAATGTAAATTTAGTTCAAATTAGTCCAACATTACAAGCTACATTCAGTAATATAAACGCAGCTCATTTAGGTAATGTTCCAAATTATTTAAATATTTTTCAGAATGCGGAAAAAGTAGGTAAAGTTTTATTGAAGAAATGGCAATCTGAAGACGGTGGTAGATTTTATAGTAAACGAAATTTGAATATGATAGTAGAAGTAGAAGAAGATTATAATATTACTTTTAAAACTGATAATTTTATTTGGATGAGTATGTATCAAATAAAACAATGTTTAGAAAAAGAATCTTGGGTAGCTAATTCAGTTAGAACTATCATATCACACGTATAGGAGACAATTATGATAAAAGTATGGGATTATAAAAAAGAATATGAAGCATTAAGAGAAGAAATTTTAGATGCAGTAGATAACGTGTTTAGTGGAGGAACATTGGTTTTTGGTCCAAGAGTAGAAGAGTTTGAAGAAAAATTTTCTAAATATTGTGATTCAAAGTTTGGTATAGGAGTAGGTAATTGTACAGATGCATTGTACATTGCTTTAAAAGCTATGAATATCGGTACAGGAGATGAAGTTATTACTGTATCAAACACAGCAGTTCCTACTGTAACAGCTATTGTAATGACTGGAGCAACACCTGTATTTGTTGATGTTGATAGATATTTTTTAATGGATGTAGTAGAATTACAGAGTGCAATACATAATGAAACTAAAGCAATTATACCAGTCCATTTGTTTGGACAAATGTGTGATATGGGTATTATTATGAATACTGCTCACGAGAATAATTTACGAGTTATTGAAGATTGTGCACAATCACACGGTGCTACTTATAACGGTAGAAAAGCAGGTTCAATAGGTGATGTTGGTTGTTTTTCTTTTTATCCAACTAAAATATTTGGTGCTTATGGTGATGGTGGTTTTATTACAACTAATGATGAGAAGTTATATGATAAGATGAATCGTATGAGATTTTTTGGAATGGAAAGAAAAAAAATGTCATCAGGTCATTGGAATGGTAAATATTATGCATTAGAACATGGACCAGATACTTGTAATTCTAGGTTAGATGAAGTACATGCAGCAATACTACTTAAAAAACTTAATTATATAGATGAATGGATAGATAGAAGAAGACAGATTGCAGAAAGATATAATGAAGAATTATCAGATACAGAATTAGTTTTACCTGAAGAATGTTACTACAATAGACATGGATATTATATATATGTGGTTGCTCATCCTGATAGGGATAGAATAATGAAAGATTTAACTGAAAGAGACATACATTTAAATATAAGTTACCCGTGGCCAGTTCATACTATGATAGGATATGAATATTTAGGTTGGAAAGATGGAGATTTACCAATAACTGAAAAATTAGCTAATGAAATATTTTCATTACCAATGTATCCTACATTAACTGATGATGAACAAACAGAAGTTATTAAAGTTTTGAAAGAGATTGTATGAAATTAGCTGTAGTAATTAATGGGTGGCACTTTCCACTAAAATTTTATCAACAGGTAAGAACACAAAAAATACCGAAAGATTGGGAAGTTGATTATTTTTGTGTTTCTCATAGAGAACCTGAAGTATCTGATATAGAGAAACAAAAATTTTTATCTCAATTAAGTAATGGTACTTTAGAAAAAATAGATAAAATCTTATACGAAAAAATAGCTACTGTTAATTATCTTGAAGAAAATGGTTGGCATTATATATTAGAACCAAATACTTGTGGTGATTGGGCTATTACAAATCAATGGTTAGAAAAAAATAACTATAAGAATTATGATATGCTTTTATTTTCACATGATGATAATTTCGTTTTTAACGATAATTTGTTTATTGATGTATTAGATAATAAAATTGAAACTTTATTTAGAAATGATTATTCTATGAATGATTTACCAGAATTTAAAAACGCAGGACCGGGTGATTATTCAGAAGTTAAAAATGATGGTGAGTGGTTAATATTATCAAATGGTATAGTAAATATGACTGGTAAAGTTCGTGGGTCATTTGATTTCTTTAAACCAGAAATAATTGAAAAAATGGGTGGTAAATTTGATATAGATAATATTGAATTAGATAGAACAGGTGAAACTGACAATGCAGGTATAGGTTATTATGGTACTACGTACCCAACAGGTGGTCTTAGTATAAAAGATTGGGAAAAACCAGTTCAAAATTTTTATGGGTTCATGGTAAGAAATGGTTATTTAGATACAATTAGATATATTTCACCAGCATATAGAGTTAGTAAATATTGTTTAGAAGGTGAACGAGGTTTATTATCAAATAGAGCTACACCTCAAGGTTCATTATATCATTCAACAGTAGAAAGATTATTAGAAGAAGGGTTGTTAAATGTTTAGTTATAACGAATTCAAAAATATTATCAATTTAATTAAAGTAAATCTACCTATTGTTGATTTTGCTGATGTAAATGGTGATACAACATCATTTTGTGTACTTAGACATGATATAGAATTTTCAGTTGATAGAGCTCTTAAAATGGCAAGAATAGAAGCTGATGAATTAGGTGTAGTTTCTACTTATACTGTTCAACTAAGAAATAATACATACAACGCATTATCAGAAAAAAATATTAAGGTTGTTCAAGAAATTC
>Ga0209349_1000814_pt1 | contig 15642 bp, 13 predicted proteins | sample ETNvirnome_2_130_FD_184067 | JGI IMG/M metagenome (GOLD analysis project Ga0209349, IMG submission 184067) | Marine viral communities from the Pacific Ocean - ETNP_2_130 (SPAdes) (version 2) | ecosystem: Environmental > Aquatic > Marine > Oceanic | place: Pacific Ocean | collected 2013-06-22
GCCCCTTGAATCTTGAGGGGCTTTTTTATTGTCCGGAAATGGTACATAAACATAGCAAAATACTATTGATCTATAGCTAGCTAGGGTTATGGTTGAGACATGGGTAATGATGGCATATGTAATACTTGTAGGGCCTTGACGGGTTGTTTGGTGATATATAGCTATCTTTTAACGCTAGGTTAACGCAAGTCTAGGATGCTCGAGAAGCCATCTAGATGCTCGTATATGCAATAGTTGGTCATGGTTCAGTGGTCTAACCTTGAACACGCTCGAACTATAGCGTGTTGGGAGTCGTTCATGTTAGGTTTTGCGTGGTAATGATATATTATCCTGCCGAATGTAACATCATGGCAAACTGACAGCATATCGGCATGGGTTCAGCATGGTAGATCGGCAGCATGTCGACATGACAACCATGCGACAACGACACGACAACGACACGACATCAGCAGCAAGGCCAGCATATCAGCTCGAAACGTGCTGGAATGCTGGCTACGACTAGCGTTGAAGCTTGTCGAGGTATCAGCACCAGCCAGAGCAGAACGTCTCAAAGCCTTGCTATCACTGGATTCAAGGCCGAAATCGGGATTCCAAAAGTCGATCTAGGGTCACCCCCGATTTTCTGCGTTGAGCAAAAGGTCAGATTTGCCCCATACAAAACTACGGAGGTCTATTATTCCCCCTATTTCCCCTTCTAATTCCACCCTTAGGATTGGAGGTCAATTACCCCTATGATTTGGGGGTCGAATTTGGGGTTGTTTTTGGGTAGTTTTTGTTGTGTTGGGATTTGGTCTGAAAAAGGGTCAAAATGAGTGTTATGAGTTAGTTTGGGGGTTGGCGGGGATTTGGGGGTTTTATATATATACGAACACAGTGATAGCTTAATAGTTATTTTTTTTGAAAGTAGGATTCTCTCACTGGGACTCATAATTACTCATAGACTCATAAGAATTTAGGGATTTTTATGAGTACAAATGAGTGTTGAATGAGTGTTGAGTTGCCGACACTCATAAGGTTGAAAAAGGGGTGTAAAAGGGGTTATTTTTGTGTTGTTGAAAAGGGGTGTGAATTGGGGTGTTATTTTAAGCTTGATTTGGGGTGTAATTTCGTGTTATTTTGGGTCTTATGGCCGACCCATTAATATCGTTCAGGATACCGTCATCGGAACGGCGAGATTTGGAGAAGTTCTGTCGAAAGAACAAGTTAAGTTTATCGATGGGTATCCGTAAACTTATTCGGGCGCATTTGCGAACGCCTTATGATTTGATCTTACCGGATTCGTTATCGTTAAAGTTGGAGAAGATATCGAATGGCAGTGAACGGTATGGTGTTAATGATTTGATACGTCAAGCGGTAGTTCAGAAGTTTGGGGAGTAGCGGGGAGTAGTGGGGTACCCCCCTCTTTTTTTTAGGGTGGTGACAGGGGATAGTTCCTCTCTAATAGTTATGTGACCTTTATTTGATGGTAGTGAGCAGGGTATCGATTCTATTAGTTCTTTTCAGATCTTTCCTGAACCGTGTGATAGGTTTCATATAAAGTTGCAGATAATATAAAGCTTGTTCTTCTTCATCAGCGGATAGAGCTTTTTTTATTTGTGCGCGTTCAAGTGTTCCGGTTTCGGGTTCAATAACCAGTATGATTTCAGCTTTCACGGGTATAAGTACTTTCTCCTTTTACTACTAGAACAATTAAGGAGGTGTGAAAGTGGACATGTGGGGAAGAATAATTTATGAAGAAGGTACAAATAGGCGTGACGTTACCTGAAGAGTTCGCCTTACATATTAAAGAGTTAGCGGTATCAGCGGGTAAATCGCAATCCAGTTTTCTTTTGGATTTGATCAGTAAATCTTTATCTTATGATGACGATTGGACACGGGACCTGGAATGTGTAGGTTGCGCTACGATTTTCAGCACTACCCGATCAGATAAGAAGTATTGTTGTCGTAAGTGCAAGAAACGGGATGAGGCTCGTCAGCATTGGGCTAAGGTACGTTCAGATCCTGACAGGATGGCCCAGCATCGGTTAAAGAGTCGGACTTCGATGAGGAAACATCGTGTTGGTTGACACTTTTGTTTATTCGTGCTAGTATAAGTTTGATCAACAACTCAGGATGTTAACTATTTCGATAATCCGAGTCCGGTATGTTCCCGGTTTCGGAAGTTCAACCCCCGCTGTCGGGGCTATTAATATTTGCATTTTAATCTCCTTTTGAAGTCCCTGGTAAGGTGCAGGCCCAAATCAGGGGCTTTTTTTATTTCCCATTAGTAAGGATTTTGACCCATTTACGAATTGTTGCGGGACTCACGCCATAGATTTTAGCGATAGTTTTTAGCGGTAAGTTTTTCTTGATATTGCGTAACAATCGATCTTTATCGCGTTGTTGCCAATTGAGAGGGTTTTGGCGTTTACGCATTATTCGTCCAGTAGATGTTCCAATCCCGATTCCGCTTCGATCATAAATACTTTTATCACGGCCCAACCGAGGAACCCGACCACACCAGCCCCGGCAAAATATTCCATGGGCAAAGATTCGTTTACCAGTTCCATTGCTGCGGAACCTAGTGCGGAAGAAGTTACTGCGGTAGTCCCGATGATAGTATGTTTTTTATCTTTTTCGTGCGCAATTTGCAGGTTTTGGGGTAACTCTTTGAGTTCATCTTTAATTGCGCGATACACATCTTTATTTCCGCATCATTTCATTAGTGTTAGTACTGCCGAACCGAAAAACGATAATGTTGCAACACCTATGGCCAGCATCACCTGCCACGATTTGGCTGAAGAAGTTTTTATCTGATGAAGTTCCGTTTCAAGTTTTGTTACCCGATTTTCCATTGGAGGTTGCCCGTTACCAATAAACGATTTGTAGACCACGGCCATTTGCGTTTGCAGGGTAGTGAGTTGATTCTTAATTCCGGCTAGATCGTTAAACAAGCGTTCTTTATCGGCCTCGTCTTGTTGCGCGGTGGTCATCATCATCCTCGTTATCGTCATCGTCATCGTCATCGGGTTGTATTATGCGATCCATTAAAACTTGGGATTTCTTGGCATCGGTAGTTTGGGTGGATATGTAAACGTTAGCGAAACTTTTGATACTATCATCTAACCGTTCGATATCCTTTTCCAGTGATTCTACCGTATCAGCGATATCGTCGGAAAGTTTCATCCTGTTAGTTTCGATCTTATCCAACGATTCCTTGAAATCCGCACGTTGTTGCGCGATAGATTCTTCGTGTACTTGTTGAACTTTAGGTATTAGTTTCCATATAATGACACCCAGTAAAAGTTGGATGAACCCGGTACTTCCCAGTTCCATTAAAGTTTTCAGCAGATCGCCGTTCACTTTTATTTACCTTGTAATGTACGGATAGCCAGTACACCAGTAGCTACCATTACTGCGATACCACCGATAACGAGTAAGAATTCGATCATTGGGGTTTTATTTCCTCTGCCAAAACTGCCACCATTTTGTACCGTTAGTAGGTACTGTTTTAGCGTATTTGAGTGGGATCAGGTCAGGGTTTTTCTGGGTACGGTACTGTGCGCGATCAATATCTTTACGGGTGAACGCCAGGTGTAACAGTTCCGATTCGTCGTCAGGATCATCTTTACGTGTAAGTGCCACATAATAATATTCTTCCAATTCACCGAAATCAAAGTCGCGGTTTTGGATCAGTTGTAATTTCATCAAATCCTTCCTGTTAGTGCGGGTCCTGCCTGATGGTATTCGGGTTGACCCATAGCCCAGTTAGTGAAAGTTTTGAGTGGCACTCCTTGTCGCAGCACGTGATCAGAAAAGGTTGAACCCGTAGGTATTAGTCCCTGCTGATCGAACTGGCCCCACATATTCTTAGCTTGATTAAAGGCGAATTCTGACATTGCCGGGTTACTTTTAGCCAGGTTCAACAGGTTATAAAAAGGTTGTTTGCTAGGATGTTGAAATTCAAACTTACTGATCGTAGGCAGGGATGCTGCGGGACCCGGTGTTCTTAGTGTTTGTACAGGTGCCGCAGGAGCAGCAGCCGCAGGTGCAGTGATATTGTCACGTAATGCCATGCCGATATTCTGTACACGGTTAACCAGGTTCTGCTGTTGCGTTTCCGGTGTAAGTTTACCTTGTTGTTTTAACAGTTCCATACCAGCTTGCTGCACAATCTGTTGAGGTTGTTCACCCACGGTAGAAGTTAGTACTTGTGTCATTTTGGGAGGTTGAACGGCTACTGGTTTTGGGGCTACTTTTTCAGGTTGCGGTACCGGTAACGCTTGCGATACCCATTCGCGTTTCGGGTCCTCATCACCAGCTTGCTTTTTATACAACTCGGTAGTGGTATCGAAACCGGGACCAGGTGTTAGTCCTTGTTGTTCGGGGATGGCAGCATAATATTCTGAGGAACTGCTAACTGGAGGATCTAATTGGTCAATGGCATAACTTTCACTTTCGTAAGGTCTTCTAGGCAACCCTTGCGCTTCGCGTTTACGTATGGGCCAATCAAAAGTTGCTGGGAACGGTGGTGCTGAAATGCCTTCAATTTCTGAAGGTTCCATTAGTCCGGGGATTCCGTATCCCGTGTCCGTGAATGGAAAGAATTCTGGCACTTCCACTACGACAAAGAATATGCCGTTTTTTTCGGTAACTGCCCGTTTGCTAGTTGTAGTTCCAAGTGTCTCAAACGTGTCATCAGGTTCGTCTGTTTCAGCAATCTTAGTGTTTCTTTTATACCAGTCCCCATACGTATCGTGGGGAGATACCATTTCCCCGCCTTTTGCTATTCGTGAACGATCCAATGCTGGGCCTTGATCTTTTTGTTCAGGGTCAAAAAGTGCGACCGGATCTTCTGGGAATCCTCCTCTTTCAAAGGCTCCAGGTATAGGGGTTTCACCAGGTTTATATATGTTTTCGTTTGGATCCATTCCTTGCCATCGTAGAAACTGATCAGTGGCGTTGTTTCGGGCATCTGTTTCTGAAGTTCCTATTCCTGTGACGTAAAGTTTTCCATCACGTCTTTCATGTGCCACCTGACCCGGATAAGCGTCGCTAAAAAATAACCGTTGTTTAGCCGATGGAACATGCCACTGTGACTGTGGATGTCCCACACCTGACCGTTCTATCCATCCAGGACTAAACTCGGATACTGTTAATCCCGCTTTTTTTAAGGTTTCCATATCTTGCCATACCCTGGATTTCCAAGCAGGGTTTTGCCCATAAACGTCGGCAGAGGGATCAGGTCTTGTTCCCCGTATACGTTCAATCCTGTCCAGAAACTGCCTCGTATGCGTCTCTGGGTCTGGCTTCGGCACAATCCCCGCTAGTTTTTCCCCTATTCTATTTAACCGTTGACGTAATGTAAGCATAAGATCCTACTTAGCCTTCTTCTTTCGCGTTTCAGCACGTTTTTGCCGACCAAGTTCACGTGATATCTTGGTAGCCATGGTCTTTTCCTTGCTCACGAATTTCTTTGCGGTACTGAACTCGCCGCCACGACGTTTGTACCTTTCTTCCACCACTTCGATCTTGGTAGCGGAAATCTTTCCTTCTTCCGTATCAGCGATTTTCTGGTCACGTACCTCACGCACAATCCTGCGCCACAGACCGGGATCAGCGATTTTTTTATTTTGGTTACCCATGATATCTATTAGTTATCCCCCTTAAAGATCTTGTCCAATGCGTGATCAAGTTCAGCTACGAACCGGTCACGTACCTGTGTACGAACTTCCAGTATCATATCTTTCACGAACTGGTCCAGGTTAAGATGTTCAGCGAAATGCGCTCCGATATAATGAGCGGCATCAAGTTTGATTTCATCTTTAATCTCATCGAAATCAATGGTTTTTAGGAACTTAGTTGCCCAATTCATCTGTAGTTGTTGTCCCGTTACCGCTACCCCATATATTATGTAGCAACTGTTCCTTTATGGGTGCGGGTTCATTTATGGTGCTTAGAAGTACTGTGGATAATCGGCGTAACACCGTTTCGGATCGCGTGTTCTGTCCCATGATAGTTTCAAGCTGGTTTTCAATGAACGCTACCCGTTCAGGTGTTTCGGACGGCGGTTCATTGCGTTTGATATGGATCATATACGCGATCAATGCCAGTATGGTTAAGCTAAGACCCAGGTTAAGTGTTAGCAGTATGTATAAGGTCATTAGTTCACACTTTTTATATACTGTTCTTCAAGTCCGGGTTGGCTGGGGTATAAGGTTTCTTTCCGTAAACGATCAAGACCTTTTCTCATTTCTATATACGCGGCAGGCTTTAATGGATCGGTTCTTTCAACCGCTGCGGCAGTTTTGCGTACCGCTTTCCCTATCTCACTGGTAATCATTTTTAACGTTTTCGGGAATGCTGGCATTAATTTTTTTCTCCATTCAGCCTGGGCTTCAGAGAACGGTCCTATACCTTGTTCTTTCATTTCACCAAGAATCCTGCGTGCAACATCCTTGTTCAGTCCTATTTCCAATAATAATTGGCCGAACCGTTGTGATCCCATGAAAGGTGCGAAAATCATTGCACTGGGGACAGCTTCGCTTAAGTTCCCCAAAGTCTGTATCTGGCCAGCAAACTGTCGACCGTAATAAAGACTTGCACCTGCCGCTTGTGGCAATGCAGGTTCTTTGCCTTTAGCTTTAAATGACATGGTCGCAGCTAAAGCTTCGGTTTCACCAATTCCCGATAATTCGGCTTCTCCAAATGGTTGCCTGTACCGATCAAGGTTTTTTATTGCGTCCTGAGCGAACTGGGTTTCACCTCCCAAGTAAAAGGTTGCCAGTTTACTGAAGAGTTGTTGTTGCGCTTTTAGTTTAGAACGTTTCCCTTTGATAGCACCCTTTATTTCACGTGCGACTTCGGGACTGACATTAAAGAATGCCTTTGATTCATTTAGGACTTCACTGCGTACCTTATAATTTTTTTGTAAGGTATCGTATCCATCAACATTGTCAGAAAGAAGTTTGTTCAACCTGGTTTTTAGTATGCCGTAAAACTTCCGTGAAATTGAGGATTCAGGTATAAATCCTGCGATATTGTCCAATTGAATCTTTAACTGAAATAGTTCGTCGAATGTGGCATATGATTTCCCCGTGGTATTGTAATAACCTTTGGCTACATCGCTGGTCCTTAAAGCCGTGTTGCGGGTCGATTCCAGTTCCTTGACATATTTTTCCAGTTGGCTGCGGTCATAATCGGAAAGTCCTTTTTCTTCAAAAGGATCAACTTTGATTTGTTCTACACGGGTAACACCGCCAATTTCTTTACCGTACTGATCAATAATGGGAGAAGCATCGCCAATTTGCATTTGCTTGGTTTCGATAGGTATACCCAATCCTCCTTGTGTCGGGTCAGTGGAAAGCTTACCCCCCAAGGTTTCTTTAGCCAAATCCAGCATATCTTCCAAGATGAATCCCAAGTTGCGCGGGTTGCCTTGGGCATCCACCAATGATCGTGATGTTAATCGTTGCTGCTCAGTCCTAAAATCCTGCGGGTTGATATCACCGCGTTGAAATCTTTGGTCTAAATCCTCCAATTGTTTTTGCGTTCCTAGTTCTGAGCGGTCGAGTTCCCATTGCTTTTTACGTTGTTGCCAGACTTCGTCAATGTTTTTCAACAGCATGGCTACGGTACCTTCGACCGGTATTTCACCTTTCAGGATAGCGTCGATTGTGGGATTATATTCGGATAAAAGCGTATTGACGGACACCATTGGTTGCCTAAATATCATACCACCAACAACTCGTTTACCAACATAGCTTATGGGAGTAAGTCCCATCTTCGCCAATTTCGGTGCAATAGCAGCACTTTCTTGTATAAACCATTCCGCGACATCAAGTGACGCATTTTCCAATAAATGTCCACCAGCAGCACGAGCCGTATCAACAAGCTTTTCCACGTTGACCCCAGGAGCGGCTTTTTGTGCGCCCCTAACAGCTTTACCTAATTTCGCCTGGCTGAGACTGATAGCTTTTCCAAACTTAGTAAATGCTACCGGAGATGCAAGGAGTGAAGCATCTCCCAAGAACTGTATGGGATTATCCCCGATATATTGTATTAAATTTTGGCGTCCTTCTTCAGTCCAGAGTTTGAGTTTCGGTCCAAAAAAATCCATTATTCCAGTAATAGCGGGAAACTTTTCACGCCGTCCTACAGGGGTTTCACCTATGGCTGTAGGGGATGTAACAACCTCTTTTGTTAATTCGTATAATCCCATGTAGGCAGGAAACTTTTCAGCCCGTTCTTCTTCGCTCATAGTCCACCAGTTTTCGGGCCACGGGACTTGTTTTGCTAACCAGTCTGAACCGAAAAGCGCGGAACTGGTAACCCCGGCCACGTCTACAGGGAAACGTAAAGTTTCTATAATTTGTTCCCATCCATCAGCTTTCATGTTTTTCCAAGCGTTAGGAGGAATGTCACTCAACTTGTCTTTTCGGCGTAAATTTTCATAGATTTGTTTGTCAATTTGGCTCAGGATTGTGATGTTATCAGCTAACTTTGAACGAGGTACGTCATTATGTGCGAGTGCGCGTGCTTCTATGATACGTTTTTTTAATTTCGGGTTAACATCTTCATGTTCAAGCATCCCTTGCAAGGCGTCAGTCCAATTATATTTCTGGCCATTAGGTTTGGGTCTATTAAGTAATGCTCCAGAAGTGTTTTTTTCAGGGTCACCAAACAGGAATCCTGTTGCTCTATATTTTTCACGGCTAAAAAGCCAATCTTCGTTAATGTATTGTCGTTGTTGATTCATTATTATCCACTCCTTGGTGCGCCATCAAGCGCCGACTTGATAGTCGGACCCGGCTGTGTAGTTCCTGGGAGATCAGTCTCCCCAATAGCCCATTTTAAAGCGGCATTTCGCCACTCGGTAGCATTAGAGACAGGAGTTAGTGTCATGCGTCCTTCCTGAGTTTCTCCAGTCCCAGGCCACGACCATAGTTCGCCAAGTACTGAATTAAAATAAGTCCCCATTTTAATCCCCTTAATATAGTTAACTGATGTCGGGTCAGCTACGTCAAGTATTTGGAATACCCTGTCGGAAGTTGCTCTCCTGTAATAATCTTGGTTTCGTTCAAACATTTTATCTGAGATATTTTTAATGCCTTGGATTTCGTCTAACCAGAGGCCCGTTCCCCCTTTGGCCATTCGTCTAAGATTTCCCCGAAACATATCTGCCACGGACTGCCCTATATTTACTCGATCATATTCCGCTACTCTAACGGTACTATCAGGATCAAGGACCTTGTTGAAAGCAAAGATTAATGCTTGTGTTGCCGCATTAATGGATTGCGGGTTATATTTCAGAACAATGTTGCCTCTTTCGTTAGGCTCACTAAATGATATCGGCGCTCCCGCATCCCTAAACCCTGGGACAGGTCCCCGCATAGCTTTCTCAAATGTTTGTTCCAAATCTTCTTTGCTAACAAACCCGGCTTCCGAGGTAAAGGCTTGGCCAGTTCTTGGATCACGGCCATCAAGGATCATAGCAATTTCTTCAAAAGCTTCATTTACAATATCATAGTATCTTTTGGTTGTTGCAAAAGTGCGTAGGCTAGTTTGTATCCCCTTTTGAAACCTGTCAGTGTCGGCAAAAGTAAGCTTGGCGGTCTCTTTGTCTTTCGGCGTAAGCTTTTGCTTTAATGGTTTACCGTTAGGCTTCATAACTTGTTCTATGGTACGTACTGTTCCAGTTGCGTTAATCCACTGCTGCCAAACGTTTCCGTCTTCATCGGGCCAAGAGGCTCCACGACTCATTTTTAGGGCATTAACACTTTCTATGTCTACGCCATCATCTATCAGGTCTTGCATGGACATTCCCGCTATAATGGGTACGGTATTGCCATCTTTATCTTTTAATTTAAGTTCTGCTATCTGTGCTAATGCCGTAAAGCCTAACGGTCGCTTAAGTTGTTCTTCATAGAGTTCGCCCGGTGTAGGGGTTTTGATCACCTTTAACCCCATTTTGGTTGCTTGCGATGGGGTTAAGTTTGAAGGCAACTCTATATTATTCCAAGTAGCTAATAGTTCGATCTGCGCTAGTGTATAAGGTTCTTCAAATCCCGCCTTGGTTGAAACTTCATAGGTCTTACTAATATCATTCTTGTTGGTATAGATCATAGTTTTTGTGCCATCGGGACCCTTAACGAACCCTGAAAATTCGTAATCCCGTAGGTTTTCAGGTGCGTCAGGATCACTCATAGTAGCAGATATTAGTCTGAGGGCTTGAATAGGTGTTGTGTCAGGATTTATGCTGACCGCCAGATCAGGGAATTCCGCTAAAATGGTCATCGATTCCTCCAGAGACATAGGATAATTACCTTCAGGCTTAATTAGTTCTGTTTTGCTATATGGATCTCCAGAGTACTTGTCATACACAGTATAATATTCTTGGCCAGTAGGAAGTTTTAGTATTCGGCTCTCAGTGTTTTCTTTCAACCATTTGCTGCTGTAAGGTACGACAATCTTACGGAGGGGGAATACCGTATCGGCTACTAATTGTTTCGCGTCAGCATCTTGCCGCCGTATTTCCCAGTCAGGAGTTTGTGGTTTATGGGCCTTGATAATATCGGCGGTAGCTTTTTCGGTTTCGACGTCTTTTTGTAGGAGTTGAGTGGTTTCCGGTATCAGCTTTTTAGGTGTAAAGGATTCCACACCGGGTTCTTCAAACCCCATCCCTATCAAGTTAGATTCTTTTTCAGCGGTTTGCGTAGCTGACAATACTGGAAATCCCATTTCATCTAGTTGTTGAAGTGAAGGGATATCTCTCTGGTATGGAGATCTCCGACCAAGTCCTTGTGTCCCGGCGGCTCGTTGATAACTTCCTCCTGGCAACCGTTGCTCCATACCTCGCCCAGCTTGTTGTTGAACAAGTTCTGGACCTGTAGGTAATGCATCAATCCTTCTTCTTTGGTGGGGTAATCGCCCTTCACCACCTCGAATCCGATCCAGAGCAGTAGCACTTGAGGGTAACCCCATCTTTGAACTTATTGTTGGTTTAGCTTCAAGACCAAGTTTGGTCTTTTCCAAGAAGCTTTTGCCTACGGGTTTTTCTTCTAGGAGATCAACTTTTGGTGGGGCGCCTGTTCCAGGACCCGTAATATAGTCTAAAGCTTTAGTTTCACGATCCCGTTCTTTTTCCAGCAGCCTGTCTTTCTTTTTAGCCCGTTTTTGTTCCTCTTGAAGCATTTCATACTGCAATTTCCGTTCACTTTCTAGCAGGGCGGTATGATACCTTTTAGCCTTTTCATCTTCCTTCAGCTTGCTGGCTTTGACATAGGCTTCACCGAAAAAGATGATGTTCATCAATAGTTCTCTATAATTAGCCATGATTTTTAGGTGTTACCTCCTTGTTGTCCGACAGCAGCTTGAAACCACGGTTGGCTCACCATCTTTTGTAGTGCCACCTTCTGACGTGCCGTCAGGTTGAAAGGCGGTGATGCACCTCTGGCAGTACCAATTAATCTGCGGATATCAGTTTTATTGAATTGGGCTATCATGGCGTTATCATCGTATTCTCCTGAAGAATCGGCCATCATAATCAAGTCGTCAACCATCTGCTGTTGGTGTGCCTGGTAATCGGGACTGACATAACCTTCCGTGCCAATTGTCGCTGTACCGTTGGTCGTTGCCGTGGTAGTTCCTAACCCGGCAGTACCGGATAAATGCTTGTTAATCACGGCAAAGACTTCATCGGGTCGTAACGCACCTGTAGCACTAGATCGCATGTTGGAAAGATCGTCCATCATTAACCTCATCTTCGTGGTTGGTGACCCTCTTCCAACTTCAGCACCTTCGTTTTGTCGGTACCCTTCCTCGAATCCTTCCAGCAATCTGCCTATGGCATCACCGATACTTACCATTTCCGTTGCCATGATGGTTTTCAGCTTGTCACCCACATCCTCGGCTGTCGGTGTTCCGAAAACCCCGTACAGTTCGCCATCACTACCTGATTCGGTTTGAAGCACGAAAGTAGAGCCTTCAGACCCCTCATCAACCGGTTGGCCTTCTAATGACCCTAGCATTGGGTCGCGATCATCATCAGTCGGTTGACCTTCTAGTGATCCTAGCATTGGGTCGCGAGGAGGTACAGTCCCGTCACCTTGAGCCGGTCGTACTTTCGGCTTGAGTAGTTCCTCAAACTTTTTCCCAAGGCCCTCAATACCATCTATGATAAGATCAAGATCTGCCGCGTCAATATTCTCAACTAGGATATTAGAAGTAGTAGTTTCTTCGCCTTTTCCAATTCCAAATGCCTTTAATATCATAGGCGTCAACGCGACTGCGACAGTACCGAAAGCAGCCCAAGCTTCGTAATTATTTCTCTGCCGTGCCAACTCCCCCGTCTGGTCCATAGTTTCTCTTGCAATATCGTGTGCTGCCGTTTGGTTGGAATAGGCTTGATCCAGTTGCAGTCGGCTGAGTTCCAGGTCTTCCCGACGCAATGACAGTTCAGCTTGCGTGACGGCGTTATTTACACGCGATTGCGATTCGTTGAACCGTTGCACGGCGGTTTGCAGGTTCTGGTTGGTCTTCTGCAACCTGGCGGTATCCGTAAGCTGCCGTTCTTTCAGACCCAATTCCAATGTTGCCAAGTGCCGGGTGGCGTCAGCTTCGTGTTTCTTGTAGGCCAGCGTTTGCTTTTCTATCAACAGGTTGGCTTGGAACTGGTCTTCCCGCAATTGTTGGTCAGTTACTTCCAGTCCGGATTCCACTTGTAGTTGTCGATCAAGGAAAATCTGTTTAGCTTCATCCAAAGCTTTGTTGATGTTAAGTTGCCGGTTACTCAATGCCAGTGACGCTTCTTCAAGGCCGATGGTAGCTTCCATCTCGCGTTCCCGTTGTGCGCGATTAAGTCGTTGCTCTTCTGTTCCAACATCCAGTTCGCGTTCCTTGAGGCGTAGCTGCATCCTTTCCAGTGCCGTGGTGACACCCAATGATTTCTCTCTGTACCGGTCGTCGGCATCTGCTCGGAGAAGGGAGGCTTCCAGTTCGCTTTGCCTGAAATCACGATCAATTTTATCCAGTTTTTCCTGGGCCTCGAACTTGTCCTGTTCCAGGTCCTGCCGGGTTTGGGTAAACCCTTTTTCTGCTCCGAACTGTTCAGTTTGTAAGGCTAATTCGGCCTTCGCCAAATCTTCCGCAACTTTGGACCGATCAGTTTCAAGCTGTTGCTGGGTTTCGTTCAACCGTTCGGTGATTTCCATCTGTTCACGTTGCAGGTCCTGTGAAGCTTGTTGTAGCTGGGTGGTGGTGCCGAACTCTTCTTGCCGGACAGCCAATGTAGCTTCTTCCAGTTTCGCAGTAGCTTCAAGCTGCTGTTTTCTCAGGTCCAGTTCCGCTACCTGCAACTGGGTGGTAGTACCAAACTGTTGCGCTTGTAATGCCCGGTCCGCTGCCGTTTCCTGTCGCCTGAAAGCTTGTTCAGCCAACTGCATTTCCATTGCTGCTCGACCACGTCCAACTTCCTGCATTGCTAAACCACGCATCTGCGCTTCCTGCTGTACACCCAATCCAACGCCCAATGGTGATCCCATCAACCCTTGCCGTGCCATCATTTGACCACGTAATTGGCCTAATGCTGATCGGTCCTGCTCGGATTTGGCTAATATTGCCGAGGCTTCGTACTGGTCAAAGTATTGTCGCCGTTGACTTTCCAGTTCCTCAGCCGCGACCTCAATACCGTTAGTGGTTCCCGCCAACTGGCTTTCAAGATCTTCCGGTAAGGTGTAAGGCACTCGGTCAGGTAATGTTACTGGTTTGTAAACTACGGGATCTGTTGTTGCAGTCTCTGCCACGGGTTCCCCCTCTACTAGGTCAGTTTCAGTTGTTGTCGTACCCATGATCTGGGCTAAATCGGGTTCTTCCCCTTCTCCTTTTATCCAGGCAAGAAATTGTTGCTGGTATGTTTCGGGGAGTGACCAGCTTTCGTATTCCGATTGCATTCGGGACGAGTCATCCAGAACCTTCTTCTTTTGACCATCAGTGAAGGTCATGTTTCTGTGTGTTAGATCGTCTGGATCCAGGCCAAGGGCTTCTAATGCTGACCGTCGTGTTACTTCATTGATATACCGAATACCTTCCGCTGAATCTGGATCAGATCCACCACCCCATTCGTGAAGCTGATCTATTGTTAATGCTGTCAATTCAATTTGTTCTTCTTCTGCCGGAATTACCTCTTCCGCTTCTCCCGCCGTTACTTCTGCCGTTACTTCTGTCGGAATTACCTCTTCCACTCCGGTTTTGTAGAAATCCCTATTCTCCAGTTCCGCTTTCGCTAACGGATCGCCCAATAAAGCCATGCCTTGCAGATAACTATCAGTCTCGTCTTTATAATTAATATCCGTTACCACCGAGGGTTCCGCTTCAGGGACAGCCGTCACTTCGGCTGGTGGTACATAGAAGTCGGTGGTTTTGATTACCTCTCCGTTCGTTAACCCTAAATCTTTTTGAATCTGCTCAACAGCGGAAGGGTCTTTTACCGTCTTGTCCCTCTCTAGGTCCCCAAAAGAGAATTGGGTGCTGTCAGGACGCGCATTCAGTTCATTAATGGCGTTCTGATCACCTTCCCCAGCTAATGTTTTCAAGTAGTCTAAACCGTAAGTGGAATAGTCAACATAGGTCTGTTGAGGACTAAGACCTGCCGCGCCCGTGCCATTCCCCGTACCGTTCTCCGTTTCCGCTAGGAACGGTAGCTTGCCCTCTTCCTCTTCGATGACCTTTGTTACTTTAGCTATTGCCGTGTCAGCTTCCGTTGTCAACTGGGCTGCTGTGGCACCCGGCGCTGCTGTGGTGAGGTCGGTTTTTTTCCGTCCTTCCGGTCCCGCTGGATCTTCGCCTTTTTCCCTTTTTTTATCAAAAACCTCAGTGGACGCTTCAATACCGCTTTCTTCTTGCCGTTCAGTTAATGAGGTAGAGGGAACATTTTTTGTTCGTGTGGTGGCCACAACCCCTTCAGGAACGAAAGTAATGCCTTCCCCGACATTTTGAAAGCCCTCATCCAGTCCAGCTTTGCCAATGTCAAATCCGCTTCCGGCCCCTTCATCAGGAAATCCGTATTTGTCACGATCTGCTTTACCAACTCCACCTTCCAGACTAAAGGCATTTTCAGTGTAGAGTGGTGTATCCAATTCACCTACACCAATACCGATAGTGTTCAACCGTGGGTTTTGCTCTAATAACCGGGTATAGGCAGCTTTAGCTTGGACCATATTCCCAGCAGCTATTAACGCATCTATTTGGTCTAAAGTACCTCCCAGAGAAGCAATTAGCTGCTTAATATCCATTGGTGCAGTTTCTACTGCGGCAGCAGTATCAGTTATAACCTGATCTATAGCCGGTGTTTCCGTCTTAGCAGTAGGTTGCTCTGCTACTGGTGCTACTGGTACCGGTGTTTCTACTACTGGGATTACGGGTGGAGTGACATCTTGTAGGACCTCTGTCATAGCAGTAGGTTGCTCTGCCGGTGCTGTTACTGGTGGTGCGGTATGATATTCAGGCTGATCCATAGCCCAGGTGGTGAAAGCTTCTAGGGGTACACCTTGCCTCAAAAGATGATCGGAAAAGGTGGCTCCGGGCGGTAACAGTCCAGCTTGTCTGAACTCTTCCCACATGTCCTTGGTGGTATTGAAGGCGAAATCTTGAAAGTCAGGGGTTCCT
>Ga0209349_1000818_pt1 | contig 15624 bp, 24 predicted proteins | sample ETNvirnome_2_130_FD_184067 | JGI IMG/M metagenome (GOLD analysis project Ga0209349, IMG submission 184067) | Marine viral communities from the Pacific Ocean - ETNP_2_130 (SPAdes) (version 2) | ecosystem: Environmental > Aquatic > Marine > Oceanic | place: Pacific Ocean | collected 2013-06-22
AATCCGCTTAAAAATCCGCACTTCTCCCTCTTTTGTAAGAAGCTCCGTTTGACCCATTTGTTTCATATATGCGCCGATTGGGTCATCTACGCGTTCTTTAATGTCTGCCATTACTTAATTATATCTACGTTCCTTTTAAAGCTATTTCTTCTTGTTGGGTGGGTGGACCCACTCCGCAATCACTCTCCCTAAACCATATCTGAGGGAATTTAAACCTGCGACGGTCGCGAGTGGTGGGGGATTTTCGAGTCCCTCAGGGCTGATTTGCCAACCAACTGAGAACCAAGTAGGCTGCATTGTTGGGTCATACACCTCAGAGGTGTAGACGACCTTAAAATTGTGAGGATACCAAGACGCGACGAAATAGTGGAAGCCTCCACTAATCTGAATCGAAGTATAAACGTCAGGTCTAGGGGGTGGCTCGACTACAGAGGGCCATCGCCCGTAGACCTTCGGAGCTAGTTTTGATTGCCTCACTGGTCCTGGCGGGCTGATTATGATGCGTCCTCCTTTGCCTCTGACATCTATAGCCAAGCTAGGAGACAGGTAAACGTCTCCAAAATACCCTTCGTCGCCCTGCTTCTTCCAGCCCTTGCCAGAATAGTAGTACCCGTCAAAATTCCCGTCATTATTAAATATATAAACTATATCACCTGTCAGCTCGTCCCCCCACGTAAATCCAGGAGATGTTGCTATGCCCGACCGTTCGAGTCGGATAGGCACGGGAAAACCTCGATTGAGGGTATTATATCCCGCGTGGACATCATAGACCATCGCTTTTTGGGAAACGTAACCTGAGAAAACTACATACCAATCAACATCCTTATGCGATTCGATGGAGAAATTACTGTTCTTAGCTATGAAACCAGACATATCCTCACCTTCAAACTCGACGCTACGCCAACCGCTGTCGTAATGAATTGGCACCCATTCACCCCCGCTTTCGATCCACACTATATCTGGGTCTCCCATGTGTATGTTACCTGCCTTGAGGCCGGTCTCGTTGTTTGGACCAAAGAGTTCTTCAATTGTCTGGTTAAACGACTCATACGGGAGAGGGGTAACATTGGAACAAAGCGGGGTAGTCGCATGTGCGCGCACCAATTCAGTATGAAACCCAAAATAAGTAGAAGTTGATTGTTGGGCTTCAGTAAGAATAGACGTTAACACTAACAGCCTTAATATGTTGATTAAGAGCTTCATATATATATTTAATTGTAAATTATTATTCCGCAATTCTAAATCGTGTCTTCCGTTCATAGGTCCTTCCTATGATTACAGTCCAAGTTTTATTTACAATACCCACGCCAATTTTATTAAGATGCTGGGCATACAACTTTGGTCTATTATCTTCGCTTTTCCACCAAGCAATATGGACATCACGCGGTACCGTAGAACCCGAATAGAGTACCTCACCAAAAGCGCTCCCGTACCAACCTACATCTCTTGTGCGCGCTCTATGATCCTTCCCATCAGATCCACTATGTGAGAAGAATTGTCTTGTAACCATGTCTTGTGAGTGCTCCTTACATACATTAGATAGCACTTCATCTAACTTTAGACATTCAAACCCTAACCTTAAACGGCGCTCGTTTAAGATCTTTACCATACTTTTAGCCTCCTCCGATGCCCATGTTTGTTTCTTATTAAAAGCACCCGCTGTAGTATAGCTTTCTATCATCATATTAAAACTATCAATTCTCTGCAAAGATGTCTTGAGACTGGCTCCGGAAGGAATAGACGTAATCACTCTACTTAGCTCTAACCTTTCAAATACTTCCTCCCCGTCGCACCATGCTGTTTCTTCCCTACATTCATTTATAGCTTCACATGTTTCATATAAGGCGTGATAGTCTCCACCGCTTTTAATCCTTTCCCAGCTAGAGGTTAACCTATCAAATGATTCAGAGCATTTTTTAATCTCTTTCTCCATTTCTTGAAACGATCCAGCCCATTCATGTTGAGGTTTTCTCCAATCTAGTTTAGACATGTCTTTCGTTTCTAGAGCTGATGCATACCATTGACTATAAAGCCTGTTAAATGATTTAAATATTCCGGGGCCTTCAGCCTGACCCGAATGATTATCGACACGTATCTTACCGGCGTGAAGCGGAGACGTCTTTGTAACAGCTGCTACACGAGCTTTAAGTTCGACGAGATGATAAGCCTCAGCTTTGCCAATCAAGACTCTGTATAAACGCCTATCGCCTGCGTTAAGCTCTCCTGATTTAAACTTATCCCGGACTGCTTTGTAACCGACCTGACGCCGCTCCTTTGTTTGAGATTTAAATAAGCTCAATAGATTGTTTTGAATCTTTGAACTCTCCAACGGACTAGCGTTAGCTAAAGCCGTGCCTAATATTAGTAATGTTGTTATGGTTTTCATAATTTTGGTAGGAGCGATGGGACTCGAACCCATACTGGACGGATTTTAAGTCCGTTGTCTCTGCCAATTGGACTACGCTCCCGATTATTGTACAGTTTGGTGCGCCCGGCAGGATTCGAACCTGCGACCAAGGGATTATGAGTCCCCTGCTCTAACCACTGAGCTACAAGCGCTATAATTTTCATGTGCCGGGTACTTCTACCAAGAATCGAACTTGGATCTAAGCATTAGAAGTGCCTTGTTTTATCCGTTAAACTATAGAAGCAAAGCTCTTATCAATTTTCAGTTTTTTTTGCATACCAATCCATTATCTCATAATGGAATGCCTTTTCATCCAAATCACGACCCACAGAAATATACCACGATGGCTCGGTCCCGTCTCCTTGTTTGTAAACGTCAATCCTGCTTAACTCACTGTCTAACTCAAACGTATACTCTCCAATTTTACCACTCATTATTTATACCTTCATTTAAATCTGTCTCTATTAACTGTCTTACAAAAATATGACTTACTATGTCTAATTCTCCTTCTATGTTGCTGCCGACGACACCGTTAATTATATTATATACTTGTAACCTGTTAATGCTAACAATATTTTTATCTAAAGTATATTGGGCTTGTATTAATACTCCACCCCCTTGCGGGGATGGAGGTATTATTACTCTATGAATATTTATCCCGCCCACTGGATCTTAGGCTCTCTCAGCACTCGAAGTGCTCTGGTGGAGAGCGTGTTGCCCATGAGGGACCTTACGAGCTTCTCCGGAGACTGCCTACGCCTGTGAGTTTCAAACTCAGTGAAAGCGTTCAGAGCATCCCAGCGAGACTCTCCAACGTTACCTTGACCTTCTTTATAGAGATCAACGATGTTCTCTCGCTGATTAATCCTGCGAGTTGATTCATCCTTCTCAACCGGGATGAGCAGCTGAGTGAGCTTAGCCATCTGGTCGCGAGAAAACTTAGCGTTCTTTAAGAACTCTACAGTGCTGGTAAATCCAGTGAAGTCCTGAACACTCTGGACGATTCGATCGACCATGCCTTGAACATTATCTGCAAAAGTGCTGCTGTGGCGAAGCCTATCACCGCGACGGTTTTCAATCATATGAAGAGCGTTGTCACAAGCAATACGGATTGTTGAAGCAGCGCACTTATTAGACCCCATACCAGTATTGTCAATGACCGTGTAGAAATAACCATCTACCTTGTCACCTTGCACATCGATTGGGTCGCCGAGCTTCGACTGAACTACAACACGCTTGCCGTCTCCAGCCAACGTGAACCCGGTGTGGTTGATGTCACCGACTCTCTTACCAGCAGTGTCGAGAATGTCAAACATCTCATCCATCTGAATTGGACGATATTTTTTACCGCAAGCACCTAGGTGTGCGCCAGTATCAGAGCGTTGCAAAGCAAATACTCCGTTGTGTTTGCCGTCAGAATTAACGAGCGGCTCTTTAACTACCTCAAAGCGAGGTACTTGTTCCAGTGTTTCGATTTCTGTTAAGAATCCCATTGTTTCGTTTTGTTTTGTTCTACTCCTTTATTATAACCTAGTTCCTTTAAGTTAAAGCTTTTAAATTTTTCTTCACATTTCTTAAAATTATCATAGATCTTAATGATCTCACTAGTAATCTTTTCTTGTTTCCTAGCATCTCTCTCTTCTAAAGATTTATAGTAAGCATTATAAGAAGTAAACCTTGACACTGTAGTAAAGTTAAATATGTATTCTTGGAACGCGTGTCTTAATTCATGGAGAATGCTCCCAAACACGTACCTCTTATTACCTTCAGTATCTAAGTGCATTGTAAAGTAGCATTTACCTTTAGTGTTCTCCATAGTTGATGTTTCTTTCTCTTTACTTTTCCAGACCTTGCAATAGATATTTATTTTTCTATTAAATCCACTCTCAAAGATATCAGTACAAATTTTACTTAACAACCCAAAATCAATCCCGGTTTCCTTTATTATTCTTCTTGATGGAAAAAACTTAATCATCCGACTTTCTTAATAACTGGGTTAACAACACCCTCCGCGAGGAGACTTTCTTTAATTTTTTCTGCATCTTCATAATTATTAATGTATTCCTTAATAAACCGGGGAAGACCAGATTCTTTGTCCTTGTATTCAATAATAAATTTTCCATATACAAAAGGTTTTATGGGTGGTCGTCGACCTTTCATGTCATTATTATGTATGGGTTCCTTTTAATTCAACTAAATAATATTGTGCTAGAAGAAAAGATTTTACTAAACAGCTCGGAGAAACAAGCGAGGTTGTTAGAGCCTGCGAAAAGAGCTCATAAAAAACCAGACACGGGTGTTGAAATTAATAACAAATCTGCTTATTACGTAATTCGTGACTGTGCTATGATCACGCAAAAATATCTAGCGCTACATATTTGGAATTGTTATCCGGATCCATACGAATCGTTAAAGGGTAAATTAACCGCTGATGAAATAAAAGAGTTCTTAAAGAAGTGCGAAAAGGACGAGGCGGCTTTACATTTAAAACATGTAATTATTGGAGACATAAGATCTAAATTCGATACGACAATTTCCACTTCCAAGTCATTTGACTATAGTATGGAAGAAGAAGACATCTATAGTTACTATAGTGATACAGAAAACACGGACGATGATGATATTGTTGAGACAGAAATGACTGAAGAACAAATGCTTATGAAATTTTTTGATGTTGATCCAAATAAACTATAAAGCTTTATATTTCTCAACATAATATTTAACTGTTGAATGAAGATTAAATTTCTTTTGCTTCTTTACTGCAGACAGCTTCCATTTGGTAGATAGTTGATATTTAAAGTCGTGCCCCTTTCGGTCTGTCACAAATTCAATATAATCTCCGCGGAGGGTCCCAGTGGCACCTCGAGACCTTCTACTATACCCAGGATGATGTTTTTCGATTACTGCAATAATTTCTTCGATCAAATCTAAATTATTACAGACGCGGTTACCTGTAATGTTAAAAATACGATCACTACTAGGACGAACATCTTCATCATATAGTACTTCAAGAATAGCTTTAGCATGATCTTCGGCATGAATCCACTCTCTTATATTCTCCCCTGCCCCGTAGACCGGGATCTTATTCCCTTGTACAATAGATCTAATAGCAGTTGGTATCATTTTCTCATCATGCTGTCTTGGACCATAATTGTTACAGCACCTTGTAATTAAAGCATCAATACCAAACGTTTCAATGTAAGACTGAACTAAGAGATCTGATCCAGCTTTGGTCGACGAATATGGAGACCTCGGCGCAAGAGGACTCTCTTCTGTAAACGGAGGGTCATCCTTTTCCAGATGACCATAAACTTCATCAGTTGATACATGAACCATTTTTGCTTTATGCTTTCTAACCAACTCTAAAACATTAGCAGTACCTTTTAAATTCGAATCAACAAACGCTAGAGGGTTATCGATAGATCTATCAACATGCGATTCAGCAGCTAGATGAATTACATAGTCAATATTCCTTGATATAAAATCTAAAGGGTTAGCCATATGAAGCCTCCAAGCATCACCATTTGCTAAACACATAAAATGATTCTCTACTCTCTTATCCTCTACAATGTTTTCTTCAGAAGAACCAACACCCATCTTATCAATATTATAGATAAATGTATCCTTGTCTTTGCTTTTCAGAAGCTGCTTAATTACGTATGACCCAATAAAGCCACACCCTCCTGTTACTAGATATGTACTCATTTTTTCAAAATATCAGGGTTTTGTTTAATAGTTTGCTTTGTGATTAACTCCTTTAGTTTTGTAGTTGACCATTCATGCGACCTCGTTGTATAAATTATTCTAGGTGGAAGATCATCTCCAGTAAATGACTCTTTATGAATATAATCTTCACCTAAAATACGTATATCGGGCTTCCAAAACTTAATTAACTCACATAGCTCTTCTTCTGTCTGGTATATATAAACGTCGTCAATATACCTAATAGACATTAATGCTTCGTATCTATTGTATAAAGAAATAACAGGCTTATATTTACTCTTTCTGTGAAGAGAGGGATCTATTTGAAGAAAGACAATAAATTTATCACAATGCCTTTTAGCTTCTCTAAAACATCTAATATACCCCGGGTGTAGTAAATCAAAATTACCCGCGGTAAATCCTAATACTTCCCTACACGTCTTCATCTTCTAATATATTAGTCAGCGCCGCTTCAATAGCAACCTCCTCATCCATTATTTCAAATCCATACTTCTGCTTAAGTTTCTCTATAGACATAACACAATTAGATCTATTAGCCTCACAATTTAAATCTTCAAACTGAACCCACTCCCATTCTGGATTCTGTAAGCCAAAGTGTTTCATAATTTCAACAATCTTATCAGTAGCCAGCGCATAAGGGTGAACAAAATTGACGATATCTTTTTGGCGACAGTTATACCCCTTCCTTAAAATATGTTCAATAAAATCTAAAAGCTGTGGTACATATGTCTTAGAATTAACTTGATTAATTAAATTATTATATTTTAAAATCTTTGTAAGATATGATCTATCACAAAGCTGATCACAGAAAGGCATTCTTACTCTAATAATTAAACCGTAGTCACATCCTAACTCATACGCGTGCTTACTCTTAGAATACGTTGAAGACTCTTTACTAAACAATCCGAAATTTGGTGGATCTTGTTCAGTAAATTGTTTCTCGTAGCCTGTATAGATACAACCTGAAGAGATATGAATATAATTTATTCCATAGGTCTTACAAAGGCTGCTAATTCGAAGCGGTGTAAAGGTATTAAGCTCATAACATAGCTCAGGCTTTTTCTCGCCTTCATCAACATTAGGCCGGCCAGTGAAGCCTGAACAATTAATAATATAATTAAAATGATCCCTCTCTTTCTTCAGCCATTGATCAACTTTCGAAGAATCAGTATAGTCGAGAAACTCTCTCTTCACAATAGTTACATCATTATCTTTATTTTGCTTAAGTCTTTCATATAAATAACCTCCGACATATCCGTAGCCTAATATAAGTATTTTTTTCTTCATTCTAAATTTCTAGTGTATTCGATTCGTATATCTTACTGTGTGTCTTTGTACACCTAACAAACGTTGCGCATTTACTTAAATGTTTTAACTTCGAAGCTCCTGCATACGTACAAGCGCTTCTCACTCCTCCTAAAATATCCTGCACAATGTCTTCCATGGGTCCTTTATATGGAATAGCAACTCTTCTGCCTTCAGATGTCCTATAGTCCTTTAATCCACCATTGTGTTTTTCATTAGCCTTCTTACTACTCATGCCATAAAACTCAACATACTCCTTATCAAGGATCGTAACCTTTTCACCGCCTCCTTCTGTCGACCCTGCTAACATAGATCCTAACATTACAAAATCAGCTCCTGCTCCAAATGCTTTAGCTACGTCACCTGAAGATGTGCACCCACCGTCGGCAATAATATGACCATCCAGACCATGTGCAGCATCAGCACATTCGGCAATGCAACTAAATTGCGGGTAACCAACTCCTGTTTTAATTCTAGTTGTACAAACACTACCAGAGCCAATTCCAACTTTAACTACATCTGCTCCGGCCAAGAGCAATTCTTCAACCATTTCACCTGTTACAACATTACCAGCAATAATATTACTAGCTGGAAATTCCTCTCTTACAACCTTTATAAAGTCTACAAACGACTGGCTATATCCGTTTGCCACATCGATACATATATTTTTAAGCTTACAGTATGGTATAAGAGCTTTTTTAATTCGATACAGCTTCTCCTTTTCAATTACATTTCTTCCAATAGTTACAGCAACGTGCTTACCTTCATTTTCTTTTAGCTCATTAATTAAATCTTGCTCAGCAATATCTTTTTTGTAACACGTGAAAAGATCTAAATTAGATAACGTTCTTGCTACCTCAAGTGTACCAACACCGTCCATGTTAGCGGCCATAACTGGAATGCCGTGATATGATCCTCCGTATTTAAATCTAAACGTTCTATGTAAATCAACCTCTTTTCTTGACGTCAGCGTAGATCTTTTTGGGCGAATTAAAACATCATCAAAATCGTATTTCAGTTCAGTTTCTATACGCATACCTTGTTATTATAAGATATATCTCATAAAATCAACTAGTTATTTGATCTCTAATATTCTCTATAGAGATATCTCCCTCTTCTAATCCCTCAGCGACTTGATTCAAAAAACCATTTCCTAACTCAGATAGCTCATAGTCACTAGTATCTTCCAGTAAATCTTTTATTTTGTATAGTGTGTCAAATAGATTTTCTATCTCTTTATCGAACTTTTTGAGAACCGAGCTTTTCTTCATATTGCTTATTTATTAGCTAAGATGGCCTCCACTTCTGCTTTCATATAATTTACATGATAAGATAAAAACCTATCATCTTGTAGATAAAAAACCACACACTTTCTACATCTCTTACCAGACATTCGCTCATAAAGATATGCGTAGAATGATAACTGTAGACCATATACATTAAACTCACAATTGTGGAGATGGCTTATAGGGTCCTTTAAACGTTCAGAATATGGCGAACTAAATTTAAACTTTTTATTAGTCTTAAAATCACCAACTGTAAATTCATTCTTATGTTCATAAATTAAATCCGCCATCCCGGCAACGAGATGCTCTTCATCATATAATAAATTCTCACATAAGACATTTTTAAATGAATCTATTGACCTTTCTGCAGCCGTATCATAAGATTTACATAACCACCCATAATTGTCTTTAACATCACCACAGCTAATATAATCTTCAAGTATTTTATGAATATCAGTACCTCTCGTACATGCTCTGTTCTTTTCTTCTTCCCACATCTCCAATACAAGCTCTTGAGACACACCCTCTCTTTTCGCAACTCTTTTTGAATGTCCGTATCTATCAAAAGGTTGCTTATATTTTCCAAGCAGAGTTGTTACAGATATAAAAGGCGCGCCGGAGTCAACATGAGTATAAGTATGCGATGCTTCGTCGAATTTGATTTTCACTACTTATTATTATATACACACTAATATAAAAAATCAATATTAAATACGCTTTCCCCCAGAGCACTAATAAATTTTCCATAAATAAATAAAATGGAACCGGAAAAATCCCTACTGAGAGAATTTTTAAATGGTGGTTGGGTTGTACCTCTGATAGGAGCTGGAGCAATGCTAGCTCGGTTATTATCCGGTGATGGTGGGTTGTCCATCAGACAGCAGTTTAAAAAAATATTAACAGCTGCAATTGCCGCTGGTATTGCATGGTTTATATTAGAACAGACAGAAATTTCTTCCCTTACGAAAGCAGTAACGTACGGTATTATCGGAGTAATATCCCCAGAAGTTATAACAGGAATTGTTAAGTTAGGGAAGAGATTTGCAGATAACCCAGGAAAAGTACTCAAAAAATAAAACCCAAATAAAATGAAACCGAAATGTTTAGTCTATATATTATCAGCTATTATAATAGCTTTTGTCATTAAAGGCTACTTTTGTGCAGAAACATTGCAACGATCGCTCCATGCTATAGAGAACGGAGAAAATACAATAGATGAAATCAACGGCTTATACGTATATGTTGAAGCGTTTAAATCTCATTTAATTTTTTCCGGAGTATTAGCATTAGTAATTGCCATTTGTTGCCGGTTAAAAGCACCTCAGTAACCAACTCTCGAATAAGGTGTATACTATTTAACCTTCACATGATGTGCAGGTTAAAATTGATCTAGCTAGCTCCTGAGCAGGGTTTGCAGACCGTTGATAATATAAAGACTTTATACCTTGTTGCCATGCAAAAGTTAACAATTCGTTTACTTCCTTCGGTCTAGTAGTTGGCGGAATCATTAAATTAATCGATTGACCTTGGTCTATATATTTTTGGCGAGAAGCTGCTTGTATTATAATTTCCTTCTGCGATATCTCACCAAAAGTCTTAAATATTAATTTTTCTTCTTCAGATAAAAAATCTAGATGTTGAACTGACCCACCTTTAACTAATATACTCTTCCATATCTCTCTGTTGTTTTTATCTTTCTCTTTTAAAAGCTTCACAAGCTCGGGATTTTTAAAAGTAAACTTACCCTTAGCTAAATCTTTAGTAAAATAATTACTATTTAAAGGTTCAATAGAAGGGCTAACTTGACCTAAAATAAAGCTTGAAGACGTTGTGGGAGCTATAGCTACTAACAAAGAGTTTCTCTTATTGTATCCTCTTAGGAGCTCTGGTTCTCCAAAGAGTTTAGCTAATTCTACTGTAGCTTCGTCTGTTTTTTCTTTAATTCTAGAAAATATAGCCCCGTTAAGAAGTTTAGCTTCCATAGACTCAAAAGGTATTCGTTTTTGTTGAAGTAAAGTATGCCATCCTAATACACCAACACCAATAGCTCTCTGTGTCATTGCAAACTTTCGAGGCGCCTCCATATGATCTACCCCCTCTGTTTTATTAATAAATTCAGTCATGACTGCATCTAAAAAGTAAACCAATGTTTCAATAGCGTCAGTTTCAATTATCTCATCCCACTTAGTTAAATTCAGAGAAGACAAATCACAAACAAACGATTCATCATCACTAGAAGATAGAAATATTTCAGTACATAGGTTACTTGAATATATTTTTTTGCCTTTATCCTTATAAACCTGAGGTGCATTGTTATTAACTGTATCTGTAAAGAAAATATACGGGAATCCGGATTCGTAACGCTTCTTAATAATTTTACCCCATAATTTTCTCTTTTCCTTGTCCCCGGATAGCATAGCTTCCATCCACTTATCTGTAATACAAACTCCAATAGATAAATCTTGAATAGAATTACCTTCAGATTTAATACGTAAAAACTCTTCTATGTCATCATGATCTATAGGTAGATAGGCAGCAAAAGATCCCCTTCTTACATTACTCTGACTTACATAGTTAATTAATGAATCAAACACGGCAAGTTGAGTGTGTACACCAGTAGCTGAACCACCAGATGAAATAGGTGCTCCTCTCGGTCTTATCGCGCCAAAATATCCTGATGTACCACCGCCTACTTTTGACATGGTACCTACTTCTCCAATTTTATATAAAATTTGTTCCATATCATCTGGGATAAAAGAACCGAAACATGAAATGGGTAACCCTCTCTCTCTTCCAAAGTTTGACCATATAGGCGAGGATAAAGAATAAAAGCCTCTATGCAAATAATCTAAAAATTTCTTTTTAAACCCTTTAATATCTAGATATTTTTCAGCTGCAGCAGCTATACCCTTCATTCTTGTCTCGGGGGCTTCTTCTGGTAGAAGATATCCTCGTGTTAAGAATTTTCTAGAATCTGCATTTAGCCAATATATATCACTCATCTTCGCTTAATTTATAGTAGAATGTTAACAGGACTCTAAAAAAGATCTTCCTCACCAAAGGACTGATTCTTCTTAGAATATTCAACGGGTCTAGTGTGGAAAAAATCGGTCATATTATTACCGAGTAGCTCCTCTTCAAACCACATTGTACTATCAAGCAGCGAATTATCAATATCAAATACAGGCTTAAATTTAATTTGCGTTAGGGATTCGTTAATTCTATTTTTTATAAACTCTTTCAGTACAGGAGCTGATATGCCTACATCCGCCATACCGTTAATCATCCAATCAACGATTTTACTTTCTGCTTTAAATGCTTCTCCAGCTTCCTGTAGAATTTTATCTTCAAGCTCTTCATCAAAAAGCTCAGGCATCTCCTCTCTAATAGTATTAATAATTTGTATACCTACTAACGCGTGAATATTTTCTTCGTTTCTAGTATATTTAACTTGCTGGTCTGTATCTTTTAGTACATTTCTATATCTAGCAAACCAATTTATAATATAAAATTGACTAAAGAGAGAAACATTTTCAACAAAAAGAGTGAACAATATAAGAGCATATAAGTATTGCTTCTTGCTATCCTTATAAAATTTATGAGTATACTTTCTTAAATAATTTACTCGTCCTTGAATCCATTCTAGTTTAAGATTCTCTTCAAAGACGTTTTCTAAATCTAACAATCTAAGAAGTCTCTCATAAGCATTATTATGAATGACTTCGGTATTAGCCATAACATAGCCTAAATCTTGTAGTGATGGGTGAGGTAAATTTTCACCAAGTTTAGCCCAAAAAGTCTTAACCGCTACTTCAATTTGACCAATGGCGGAAAGCGTCCGGACGATAATCTCTCTTTCTTGATCAGTTAAAACAGTCTTAAATTGTTGGATATCAGACTTAAACGAAAACTCTTTATCTGTCCAGAATCCACTATGCATAGACTCAATAAACTGGTCAGTCCATGGATACAAATTTGGTTTTCTAGACTGCTGCTCCGTAAATATATTCATATTTTTACCCTAATATGAAACTATAGAGGCATTGTTGAAGTTAAACCACCACCGGGGAGAGTAAACGTTTTAGCAAAACGCTTTCCACCGTGCTCTACAGTAACTGATACTAGATGCCCAGCAACATATGGTGGTGAAACTATATTACCACCCGTAGCGATAATTTTATATAACGATCCTGTCTCTCCATCAAATACTTTAATAGTACTACTTGATCCTTGTTGCACGGTGAAAATTTTTTTATTCATGGTCTCTTATTGTATTTATAAACTCCGATACCTCGGTATCGGATTTATGGGTAGCAAAGTTAAGTGTCTTAGATATTTTTTTATTATGAGCACTACTTTGTATTTTATGATAGTCTATAAGGTCTTTTATATCTTGAGAATCTACAGAAGGTAGTTCATCATCATCAATATTTAAAATATTTCTAATCTCCTGAACTGTATACCCCTTGTATAAATAATTTTTTACCTTTCTTGTAATAAAATATTTTTTAAGGTTCGCTTCATCTTGATACTCAACCACCTTTTTATTAAAGTAGTCTTTACCGAATGTATAGGTACTACCAGTTATAAAACATTTAACTTTTCTTGACATAGTTTTTAGTTATTTTATTCCCAGGGAAAATCGATCCACGTTTCATCTGGAACTAAAACTCCATAATGATCAACTTTATTCTTAACACTCTTTTCTGCAAACAGTGTCGCATATCTTACTAATTTAAATTTATTTCCTATACGCTCTTTAACATAATTAATAGTATTACCGGTATCTATCTTATCATCAACAATTAACAATTTACTATCTTCTGGAAGCTTATCAAAATCTATATCCTGCGTAATATCTACTTTGCTGGTTTGTTTACCAGTGGTATCATCATATGAACTTAAACCTAAAACCAATAATTTAGCATCTAAGGCATAACTTATAACTGTTGCAGGTAAAAGACCGCCACGCGAAATTCCAATAACATGTGTAAAGTTTTTTTTGTTAATTTTAAATCGTAGTGCTAAGGATTTAGCTAAAAATCCTATAACATCATAATCAACTTTCTGTCTTTCCATATCTTATTATATGTCTTTTTTTTCAATATCAAATAAATATAGATGATGAACGATTTTGAAGAACTTCAAAAAATTTATGAAGGTACTTTTTATGTAAAGAATGGTATGAATCCACCGTATTCTGTTCAGGTACAAAATGTAAAGGGCATGCGACGTCCGGAAGAAGGGCCTGATCCATGGAGGGCGCTTCGAGGTAAGGGTTCCGCGAGCAGCTTATACAGCAAAGGGATGGCAGGTAACTACTACACCCCGGGTAACCCTCTCACAAATATTGGCGATGAAGAACAAGAACACACCCCACTGGCAAAGGATATTAAAAATACCGAGGTATTAGACTACATCGATAAGGTAGCAGCTATAGCTCGAGAGAAGGAAAACGGGTTCTGGATTCATGAGATAGCTCAATTAAGAAAAAACATTAGTGATCTGTAGAGCCTGGATAAGCTTTCTTAAGCATTATTTCAGTAGCTAAGTGTAATATAAAACAAACTGCTGCACTATATAGACTGAAGATAAAAATATTATATGGAGTAAAAGAGCTTATAATAGCACCAGTCCAAAACCCGGTGCATAGCGCGCAGTTAAGAAGGTCACTTATAATCCTATATTGCATTATCTTGCTTCGTATCGAGGCGAGTATTTCACCATACATTAATATATGGCAAAGCCCGTACGAAGCTAATGTATATAGTATAAGGTTATCCATTAAGAAGTTGCTGGTCTTCATTAATAGTTGTTATGGCATCGCCCATTAATTCGAGCTCATCCTTTTTAACTACTATTGAATTGCCGCTATCATCAGTTACTTTATAGTATACTTCATCTATTTTTTCAACTGTAGGGCAACCATTACGACCGCAACAAACTTTAACAGTACTGTCATCTAGTTTTCTAATCATTTAATATCTCCTTTAACGCTTGTTTTATTTTCTTAAAAGCTCTGTCATCTACATCGGTCTTCCGGCCTGGGGAAATCTCTTTATGTGTTGTTACAGTTGACAGGTCTCTAGGCCATCCCCATTCTTTAAATCTAGGGACTAACCACTCTATAGCAGAAGCCACTTCATCTTCTGTAAGTTCTCTCTTATTTGTATCACCGGAAAAAGCTAAGCCAAGTAAAAACCCATTACAATTAGTTCTACCCTTAAAGGTAGATTTACCGGCATGCCATGCTCTTCTATCATCTCCAGCAAAACAGGTACGTGAGCCATCTGTATTAATAATAACATGATAAGATACTTGTGATTTGGATTGTAAAATCCAGCTCACCGAACCATTATAAGAGCCTGAAGAGTGGTGAAGTACAACACCTTCAGGTGTAATTTTCGAGGAAGAAATATTTGGAGTCTTTTTGAAAGCTTCAGGATAGGTACCACCTGCTTTAGCTGATACAACTTCCTCAGATCTATCTATATCGCCACCTAAATCACTTAGAATTTCTCTAGCAGTATTAGGTCCATAAGAACCATCCGGTATAGTACCAACCTTTCTTTGAATAATTCTTGTTAGATCACCAGCAGTAAAGTTAAGAGTCTTTATAATGGCTAGCGCAGTATTCTTACCGTATATACCATCAGCAGAAGTACCTACCTTCATCTGTATTCGTTTAGTTAAGTCGCTTAAAGCCATATAATATATTTATGCAAAGCTTTTAAAAAAACTATAGTGGAAATATCTAGCAACGAAATAAATAATTATATGGACATTATACTTAACTTCATTAGTGATAAGCCTTGGTTCGGTTTAGTTGCAGCTATTATTGCAGGTGCCGCCGCTTTTTGTGCTGCGACTCCTACGCCTAAAACAGGTAGCTGGAAATCTAAA
>Ga0209349_1000820_pt1 | contig 15564 bp, 20 predicted proteins | sample ETNvirnome_2_130_FD_184067 | JGI IMG/M metagenome (GOLD analysis project Ga0209349, IMG submission 184067) | Marine viral communities from the Pacific Ocean - ETNP_2_130 (SPAdes) (version 2) | ecosystem: Environmental > Aquatic > Marine > Oceanic | place: Pacific Ocean | collected 2013-06-22
TCGTGTACAGTGGCAAAGTGGGTCGTCATGGACGACTAAAGAAGACGATGTTATATTAGATAGTAACTTAGTAAAGGGAGCACAGCACATATTAATATCTGACGTTGCGCATAAAGACAGACCTTATAGGGGGATAGAAGTAAATGCGTTAGTTGCAGGATTTGCTCTCCCCGGTGACGACTCTTCTTTACACCATCCAGTAGATTTCCATACTGGTTCCACAGAGGAAGATTCATATTTTGGTTTTTCAACAGTTGCATTCTCTTTAGAGGCTGACTTTCAAGCTGCCGGTGATGATGTTACAACGGCGAATGTCCATAGGTACGGTTCGGATTCCGATGATGATGTAAAAGTACTGTTTAGGTACGGGGATTATGTTTCTGAGACCCGCTTCCTATACGGAGATTCGACTACGGGCGGCACAGGTATAACAGGTGTTGTGGGACGAGATAGAGGTGATGCCGATGGGGGTTCCCTGCAAAGTAGTAAAGATGTATTTAAAACAGTAAACTGTAAAGTGTTAGAGCGATTTATCACTAAACGAACTATTTCTAAAACTTATAAGTTAAATTTTAATGAGACTTTTGAGGCTCCTAATGCAGCTAGGAATGCTGCTGCTACTATATTAAAACGAGTAATACTGCCAGCGCAGCGAACTACCTTTAAAGTATTTGGGTACCCTACAATTAAATTAGTAGGTCAAGGACAAGACGGCTCAAGCGGGAGCAGCTTAGTTTCTGCTCAAAACTTTGGTTCTTATGGGGGTAGAGCAGGAATGTTATTAGAGCAAGTTGATGCATCAGATGGACTTGTAGACGATGCGATACTGGTACCAGCCCTAAATGCCACAACTGATGTTGTTACGGCTGACATGACGAATCACGGGGGGGTTAATTGGAGTACGAGTATTTTTTACAGGGCTTTCATTCATCTACGGGCAGGAATGGGTATACGAGTAGAACATCCAGCCGCAGGGGTATCAGGGAATCACATTATAACTGGGTTAAAATATGAGGAACGAGCGGGTAATGCTTCTACTATGATTTCTACTACTGGTTATGATGAAGCTATAATTAATCTGATGCATGGTAATATTGCAAATGCTATTCAGACTATTGGAAGTACTGCCAATAACACGGTTATAACCGTTACTGATCATGCAGGATATATTGAGAGGCTTGCAAATATTCGAGTTGATCCAAATGGGAATGGGACAGTTGGCCCGTTTTCCCAAGGGTAGAAAGGATTACTAATGGCTATTTATAATACAGTAAGTTGGGACTCCTCAGTTATGGAACTTACTAGCGGAACTGAGCAAGGTATAGTATCGGGGAATACTACGGCTGATGTCAGTGGGGGACTAGTTGCAGATACACTATATCATATATATTGGAAGTCTACCGATCCAACAATGTGGCATACTGAGCTAGCTTCTGAGTGGGACAACAGTAGTTCGAGTGGTAAAATACTAATTGCTACCGTTACTGGTGCTGCCTCCACTGGTAGAGCACAAATTATGATGGTAGGGACTACTGCTGTGAATGGGCAAAATGCTGTAAATGCTAATCAAACCGTAAACCAAGATTCTGTTACAGCAGCGGAGGTATCTAACTTAGGTACTACTGCTACTCTTGGTCGTAGATTTAAACTAAATACTCCCGGTACCGATGCGATAGGTGCTGGGGGGGGTACAGATGCCAGTAACCACTGGATTAGAGGATTTTCAAGTAGTAGCAATTCAGATACTGCGGGTAGGTGGTTAGATATAGATGGGCGTAACGAATATATCAGTATTAGAGATGGTGCAACAACAGATTCACTATTAACAAAAATGAGTGGTGATGGTTTCGCCGCATATGATGGCAGTGCAAACAGTTACTTAACATTATTGTTAGGTAGTGGTGCTGGATTAACGGGGGGAGCGGGGTTACGGTTCTTTAATAAGACCGCAACAACCGCATCCGATGCCACAGCAATATCCCATTTCCATGCTGGTGGGGTACGATTCTACAACAGTGGCGGAATGCATAGTGATGGTGTCCTTACAAATATTATGATGGATATCCAAACTAACAATATTAGATTCCACAACGCCAGCGATAATGTTATAATGCGTACTAGTTCTGACGGAGTTACTTTTTATGATGGGAGTGCCGTTGCTGTATCTGATGGGACTACGTTAGCGGAACTGACTTCTACAGCACTTACTTTCTATAATTCTAGTGGTAAAGATGCTGCTAATGAAAGGGTGATTATCAATGCTAATCATGCTACAGATAATGGGATTACTTTGATTGGTGAGGATAATACTCCTTCTGGTGATGTATCTAACCTGCAATTTAAAAACAGTACTGGGACGGAAATAGGTAATACGTTTGTTTACACACTTGGCGGCTACACCTCCCTTCACACCCTAACAAATGGTTACGATCTACATCTAAAGTCAACTGAGGATGTAGTTATAGAGGCAACTGACAGTATACGGTTGTTAGGTAGTCTAACCGAAGGTGTATCCATACAAGGGTACAGTGATGCCGCAGGACTTACATTTCAACAAGTACATGATACTACATATAGTAGGTCGTATTATTGCGTGTTCCCAACCTCCGTAATGAATGGTTCACACGGTACATCGGCGACTCGTTATGCTGCTCCATGGATTCAACTTGGGTATTACGGTACAGCATCTACTGGGTGGAATCATCGCCCAATTAATGGCTTTAGTGCTAATTATAATTACGCTGGTTGGGACGGTACCTACAGTGCTCCCGTTTATTCTTTTCAGAATGATATAGATACAGGCATGTATCTCACTGGAACAGACAGTATAGGGTTTACCGCCGGTGATGGTTTACGAGTTAGCATTGGTACTGGTGGGATGTATATATATACAGTAGCTGTGGCTAGTGCAGTAGAAGTTAACATAAATGGAACTAGTGGAAAAATTACTAAAGTAAGCTCTTCTAGACGATATAAAGATAATATAGCAGATTTAAATATAAATACAGAGAAGGTTTATGATTTACGTCCGGTTTCCTTTGACTGGAAAAGTAACGGGGAATCTGACTTCGGGTTTATAGCAGAAGAAGTCCATGAGATACTGCCTGAATTAGTAGTGTATAATGAGGATAGCACACCTGAAGCAGTAAAGTATAAACAGCTTTCAATTCTCATGCTAGAAGAACTTAAAAAACTTAGAGAAGAGGTTAAAAACCTAAAGGAGAAATTATAATGCCAGATGTAACAGTATCGTTTACGGACGCACAATGGGCAAGAATTGTTGCCGCATCTTCATATATTCTTAGGATGGATGAGGGAACAGTTGATGTAACTAAACTTGCTGCTAAATGGAAAGCCCAAGTAACCGATCATGTAAAATCTTACGAAGAAAGTCTACTCTCCGCAGACGAATTCTAGTGAAGTTTAAAAATAGAGTAGTAAGGCTCCGTAAGAAGTATCCCTTCATGCGAGTCTCAGAAATAGCTGCTGAGTTAGGAGCCACCAAGCAGAGAGTATGGGCTGTCTTAAATAGAAGAGGTTTAGATACAAATCCACCTAGGTTGCGCCCCACCATGTACTGTAAAGTATGTAATACGGCTATCCTGAACAGGACTAAAAAGCGACCTATCTGCTCTAAAGAGTGCTCAGAGAAGAATAGACGGATAAAACTATCCTGTGACTATTGCAATTCCACCATTTATAGGCTAAAATCAGAAGTACGCCGTGCTTACGAATTAAAATATAAACATGCATTCTGTAACAATCAATGTTACAACAAGTATAGAAAGGAACAATATATTGGAAATTGATGATAATCTTATTAGACAGTGGGAACCGAAAATAAATAGGATGATCTCAACTTACAAAATTAACGGTATTGATAGGGATGATTTAGCACAAGAACTTAGAATATGTATTTTAAAAGCGGCTAAAAAATTTGACCCCGGTAGGAATGTTACTTTCCACACTTATCTACACAGAACTATGGTAAACACAATCCGCACTCTAGCAACTAAATCTAAACGTAATCTTAATAACGAAGCTTCTTATCTAGGGCAAACGTTTGTCACCGACTCAATGGCAGATGGATCATCCTCCCAAGAGCTTTCTCAAGAAATGCTCTTAAAAGAACCAAAAGATTGGTTAAATTTAGTAGAAATAAAAGATTTGTTACAATCTTTGCAACTTACGGAATCGGAATTAGCTTTTCTAGCTTTGCGTCAATCCGGGCATTCCTTCAAAGAGATACACCTTAAGTTCGAAAAGATTTTTCCTAATAACTCCTTAGCATCAGTAAGGGAACATGTTAAACAAAAATTCCTTGGGCATAGAGTTTAAAAACGCCCCAACACTCTATAAAATTTTCAGTCATTTTTACAAAGATAGATTTGATACTGATTATAAATCCCCAACCTTTATAGGTAGAGAAACTAAAGCTTTGAAAGAAGCTATTCAAACGTTTGGTTTTTATCCATTAATAGGAGCTTTTTATGGGGGGATAAAACAGGGACGTAAAGACGTACATATAATGTATATTCTAGGTGGGATCAATTCCTACTTACCCACTTGCCAACGCCCAGAACTGTATGCTAGTGTATTATTATATGGGGATTCTAGAATTAGACACCTCTGGAGAACTGTGATACACTTGGAAACTAAGTGGTTCCCAACCGCATCGGATAAACAGAAATTAGCAAAAGCTATAGATACGTTGGAGAAGTGGAATGACACCAATTGACAAAGCAAAAGAGATACCCTACACTGACTTAACAAGTCGTGCTGCACCTGAAGAAGGATTGTTTCGTGTCGTTACACAGAATTCTGAATTACGAAAAACGTGGATACTAGGGACGTATAAAACATACGTGCAAGCAAAGACAGTAGCCGATGGTGCGTCCGCAGAAGAAGGAGTATCTGCCTTCATTCACAACGCATATGGTAGAATTCTATATTCAGTAAAGGATTAGTACAGAATGAACAGTGATAGTTTTAATTTTATAGAGTCCGCTTTGGTTTTTAATTTATGTGACTCCGACAACTATAAAGCTTTTAGGCACCCGCAGAATGATTTTGCCGTGCATAGGGATGCTTATATGTTTGTCCAGAAATATTTAGATGAGTATAGAGATTTTCCTACCCATGCAGTATTACTTGAAGAGTTCTCTAAACTAAGAAAAGATGCAGTAACAGTAGAGTTTTCTTACGCTCAAGATGAATTTAAGAAGCAGGTATTGTTTAGAAAAGTTGTATCAGCTTTTGCGGGTAACAAAGAAGAACTTACAGAAAACCCTAAGAAAGCCATGGGGAAAATATTACATGATTTGAATGATATAGAAGTTCTATATGATGAAGATGTACAGGAATATGATACAGGTAACTTGGATAGGTTAGAAGATTGGAAAGAGAGAAGTGCCCTACGTAAAATGGGGGACGGGCTCATAGGGATAAAAACCCCATTTACCTCAATTAATTCTACTGGAGTAGGGTGGCAACCCGGAGACCTTATATCTGCCTTTGCTAGACCTACTGTGGGTAAAACATGGCTATGTACTGATATCGCTGCAATAGCCGCTCTCAACGGGTATAAGACACTTTTCGTATCCACTGAGATGACTAAAAAATCTATTGATATGCGTATGGATGTAATTATGGGGAATAAAAGTGGTTACAAACTTTCCCACCGAGCCTTGAGGACAGGTAGCCCGATTGATGAAGAGAAGTATGCTAAATTTCTAACGGAGTTAGATGAGAAGAATCTACTGATATGTGATCATATAAGTGGGGAAGATAGTATTTCTCTCCACAGTATAGCTAATCTAATAAGAAAACACGCTCCAGATATTACTGTCATTGACGGTGTGTATCTGGTATCTACTGCCATGAAGAATTCAGCTTCGTGGGAACAGAATCATAGCTTGTTCTATGGTTTGAAAAACTTGGCTTTAGCCCAAGATACGACTATTATGGTATCAACACAGGCTACGAGAGATGCGTCAAATATGTTTGCGCCTCCTCGTGCCGATCAAGTAGCATTTGGTGATGCTCTTATTCGTGCTTCTGATATTGCACTTTCTATGTGCATGGTAGAAGATTCTGATAACCTCAGATCAATACAGTTTCAGAAGTACAGGGATGGAGATTTACCGGTCGATATGTGTACCTTTTTGTGGAATGTTGATGAAGGTGAAATAAAGGAAATAGATGACGTTTTCTAGGAGGAAAGAAATGCAATTATTCGCATGGTTGAAGCAGGATGAGGACAGTGTTATCGTTAGAACCACTAAGAGCAAAGGGCCGGGGAAACCATCTGTACCGATTACGGTAGCTGATATTCGCCGGGGCCGTGTTTGTGACTCTAACGGTTACGAGAATGAAGTTGTGCTTTTTGTTCGAGCTAACAAGCTAGATCGAAGAGGACGTAAGTAATGATTGATTGGTCAGCAGTCCTGCTAAAAGCAGGGTTGAATACTCCGGTAGGAGTAGAACAGTTCACCATTAGGTGCCCGTTCCACACTGACCAACACGACTCGTGCTCAATCAACACAGAAGAAGGTGTATGGATTTGCTTTCGGGGGTGTGGTCAAGGGAGTCTCAAATCGTTTCTACGAAGATATCTGAATCTATCAGGTAAACAAGTAGATAGTTTTATAGGAGATAATGAGGTAATAGTAGACACCTCGTTCTTCGATGATGAGAAGGCTGAACTAACCACACTTCCGGAAGTAGACTTCCCGTACAACACTAAATTTGTGCCTAGTTGGATTTTCGATAGGCAATTCACAGTCAAAACTTTGAAGCGTTGGGAATGTGGGATAACCGGACAAAATGGGCTAGCTTTTCCTATACGAGATGAACTGGCACGTATTGTTGGGTGGGCAGTAAGAAGAGAGAGCGGGTTTCCAAAGTACCTGTATAACCAATCACTGAAAAAGTCTAGGTTACTTTTCGGTGGGCATCTAATAAACGAAGTCCCACTCATATATGTAACAGAAGGCCCACTAGATGCCATGTGGTTAGATCAGAATGGTTACCCTGCGGTAGCCCTCCTTGGGGCCTATATGTCGAAAGCCCAAGCAGATTTACTACAGGATTTATCAGTAGGAGAAGTAGTATTATGTTTTGATAATGATGAAGCCGGTCAAATTGGTTTGGATAAAGCCTTGACAGCGTTAGGAGAGGGAGTTAGAGTTTCTTATGTAAAGATTCCGGGGCCATATAAAGATGTACAAGACATACGAAAGTGTGCTACACTAGATATGGTTCTAAAAGATAGAAATTATTGGTAAAGGAGAAATCCATGGTAGGTATTAGTGGGATACAGAATAGAATAGACAGGCGTACTTCGTCGGAAACTTCGGCAGAGTTACGAAAAGAACTATGGTTCAAAGATGGCGACCAAGCTTTTATGACCGTAGTAGCAACAGGTGATGAGAATGATCCCAAGCTCGCAGATTACTGGATGTACACATTCAATGATGAGGGTCGATGGACTAGTGTTCTTGGTGGTGCAAATGGCCCCCTAGCAACCGTGCCAGAAGGCACTCGACCTTCGCATAGGTTTGGGTTTTGGGCGTTCGTACACGATGTGTTACACACAGAACGTAGAGTAGACACATGGGAGCCTGTAGAAGGCCCTTCCGGACGTAAGCTGTACAGAGAGAACGTAGACGATTTCAAGATCGTACCGCTAGCTTTTGGTCGAAGCAATTACATCTGGAACCAGCTTGTAGATGTTTACAACGACTGGGGTTCCCTAGACAAGGGTGTTGTACGGGTTCGTCGTACAGGTTCAGGAATGCAAGATACATCTTACACTGTAGTAGTAAGTCCTAGAGAATTAGATATCCCTAGTGATAAGCTTACGGAAATAGATGCTTTAGTTCCAGTGTTGGACTATATGAATGAGCGATACGGAGCATCCACAAAGGAATCCATCTCTAATGAAGTAACAGTACCGGATACTGCTGTGAGTATTGATGCCGCTGCGGACGACGATCTGCCGTTCTAGTGTTAGTAACAACTATCGAAGAATTCAACACGGCAACCACCCACCTATCAAAATATGATGAGTGGGTGGTTGACTGTGAAACTAATGGGTTATACGCCTTACAGGGTAATCAACTTTGTGGTGTTGGGGTGGGGGTAGACGGTGCAACCTACTACTTCCCATTCCGACATCAAACATTAGATAGCAACCTTGATAGTGACTTACTTCCTAAACTTATGGAAGTAATGAATACTTGTAAGACGATAGTTGGATATAACATTAAATTCGATCTAAAGTTTCTAGAAAAGGAAGGTTTAGAGGTACAGGATAAAGACTTAGTAGATGTTATTGTTATGGTGCGTCTCACAGAAAGTACTAATGTAAACGCTCTAAACCTCACAGACACCCTCATACGTAGGTATGGGCCTGATGCAGGGGCATATGATATAGAAACTAAGCAGGTGTTGCGGAAGAATAAGTGGACTAAGGACTTCTCGTTATGTCCCCCCGATATACTTGGCCCCTATTGTGAGAAAGATGTAGCGGGTACAGCCCGACTATATGTAGATTGCAAAGATAAGATTATTAGGAGTAAGCAAGAAAAGGTCTGGGAGTTAGAAGTAGATTTAACTAAGGTTCTATATAGTATGGAGTGTGCTGGGGTAGCAGTTGACAATAAGTATGTTGAAAGTTCTTTAGGTAAACTAACTAAACGTAGTAAAGAAGTTCTCCAGAATATATATGAAATTTCGGGGAACGAGTTCAACGTAGCCAGTGTTGCACAAGTAGGAGAAGTGTTTACCAGCTTAGGTATTCGCTCTCCACAGAAGACCCTCAAAGGGCGGGACTCGTGGAGTGAGGGGGCTTTAGTACAGATAAACCACCCACTAGCAGGTTGGATTAGGCAGTACCGGACATTAGCTAAACTGATCTCCACCTATATCGAACCGTACAGGGGCGCATCCACCATGCATACTACTTACGCTAACTGGGGGACTGTTACAGGTCGTCTGTCGTCCAGAGAACCCAATTTACAGAATATCCCCAGAAACCACTTCAAATTACATGATGTAGAGTTTAATACTGAGGCTGAGGTAACAGAAATTCAAGGTAGGGTTGATGCTATCATTGCAGCTAAAGGTCAGAATACATCTATATCCGCTAAAAGTTTACGTAAGGATGTTTTACAGGTGTGGGGGTTCGTAGGGGATGAGTCGTTAGATGAAACTAACGATAAGCAATTAGCTATCAGGAGAATGTTCAAACCAAGACCAGATCATTACCTAGTCTCGTATGACTACTCGCAGATGGAAGTTCGTATGTTTATGAACTATATAGGTAATCCAGATATGCTTGATCTCATGAAACAGGAGGATGTGGACTTTCACGGAGAAGCTGCAAAGATCGCATTCAAAGTCGATAAAGATCATGCGGAATATAAGTTCTACCGACAGTTAGCTAAAACCATAACTTTTGGAGTTATATATGGTATCGGTAAGGATAAACTTGCGGGTCAGCTAAACACAAGTCCTAAAGAGGCAAGTAAGTATAAAGCTGAATATTTTAAAAATATTACAGGGTCTAAGAAGTTCTTTGATTCTGTGGTTCGTATGGTTGAGCAGCGGGGTTGGGTCAAGAGTAAATACAACCGGGTGTACAAAGTAGACCGAGATAAGGGATACAAAGCAGTAAACTATCTAATTCAAGGGACTAGTGCTGATCTTTTAAGTGAGCGAATGATAGAAGTTTCTAAGTTTCTAAGTGGCACGAAAAGTAGGATGTTGTTACAAGTTCACGATGAGATAATATGTGAGATACACAAGGATGATACATTGCTTATACATAAGATTCGTGATATACTACAAGAGAATAGTTTAAATATACCACTCATGGTAGACATGGAACTTTGCGAACCATCGTGGGCCACCAAGCATGATTTTGAGATTGCGGATGGGAAGGTAGTATTTGAAAAGAAGTCCTCTCTCCCAGCGACGGTAGAAGAGTATTTAGAGTGGGGCGACTCACCCCCGATAACAGATAAAGAATTAGTTACTAGTTTAGATTGGAGTTAGTTATGGCAAAGGTTTCACAAGAAGTGTCCTTCACAGTGAATTTAGGCGATTACAATAATGCAAAAGTTGTTTTAGGTATCCATGACATAGATACTGAAGATGATGTAGATAAGCAATTACAGGACTCGAAGGTAGCTTTAGGTAAAGCTTTCGTAAAACTCTTTATGTTAGCAGATAAAGAACTTCATAAGATTAAATACCCTAGTGAGGGTTCTATAGATTAGGAGATAACCTTTGACTAAAGAAATTACACGAATGAAAGTATTAGAAGCGGTATTAGCTGAACGAGAACGGCAAGATGGAAAGTGGGGAGATCAGACTAACAACACAGATGAGCGTTGGACAGTAATATTGACTGAGGAGTTGGGAGAGGTTGCCCGTGAAGTTTACGAAGGGCGATCAGCAGGGATGTTTGAGGAAATTATACAATGTGCCGCAGTTTCATTTGCGTGGGCAGAGGCATATCTTAATAGAAATTCAGGGGTGGCACTAGATGAAGACTAACGCAGAAGATTTATTTGAAACACTACTAAAAGATAAAAATCTAGGTTTATCTATTGGTAATGACGAAGCCTTAGAATATGAGCGTATCTCATTTGGGATACCTCAGTTAGATAACATAACAAACGGGGGCATACCTAAGAAACGCTTCACACTAATTTATGGGGGGTGGTCGTCAGGTAAATCCTACCTGTGTACTAAACTCTGTGAGAGTGTACAAAAAGAAAATGGTACTGTGTTGTGGGTAGATACTGAGCAGTCTTGGGACAGTGAGTGGATGACTAAGTGTGGACTAGACACTAATAAAGTACTCCTCAAGGTGCCTGAGAATGCGGAAGATGCTTATAACACCATGGCTGCGGGTATGGAGAAGGGTGTAGATATAGTGGTGTTAGACAGTGTTGCAGGGCTTATTCCCAGTGAAATACTAAAGCAGAAAGATATGTTTAGTTATAGTCCTATGGCATGGCAATCTAGGTCTTGGAACCAAGCATTGATCCGACTTCTTCCACTGTTGAGAAACGGTTCTGCCCTTGTTGTTATAAACCAAGTAAGGGGGTCTATGGGGCCTGTAGCGGCTATAGAAACTATGCCGGGTGGAAAAGGACAACAGTTCTTTGCCCATGGTGTGTTAGAGACACGTAGAGGCGAATATATCAAAGATAACAAGAATAAACGACTAGGATTCAATATCATTACATCACTACAGAAAGATAAGTTCGGCGGTACTAGATGGGAACAGGTAGAAATACCTTTCCGTGTTGAGGGCGGTATAGATGTAACTGAGACTTACCTTAGAGAGGCTTTAGATTTAGGACTTATTACTAAGAGCGGTGCGTGGTATACAAGTGACTTCTTTGGTGATGAAACCATACAAGGGTTCGATAACCTTAGATTAGTAGCCGCAGCAAATCCTGAGAGTATGGAGAAAATAGTTAGTGCCATACAGACACGGGACTAAACAGGAGAAGCTCATAGAGCGATGTATCGAAGAATTAGGACTGCGTTATCTTGCTCAGGCTAAGTTTGGACAGTATGATGTAGACTTTCTGCTTACAGAGCTTGATGTGGTAGTGGAGGCAGATGGGCCTTTCGGTCATCTGGCTAAGAGAGATGCATGTAGAGATCAGGATTTGAAGGATATGGGGGTTGCAGAGGTGTGGCACCTAAAAGAGAAAACATTGCAGGATATAAAGGAAAGATTATGTCAGGAATTAAACAGATATCAAAATCAAATAGCATAGAAACTCCTGTTGTACGAACGGATTTAGCTTTTATCTCCCTGATAGAAGAAGGTTTAGAGGAGGACAACTCACCACCTAGGTCGGGAGTGTTCTATCCCTCCACTCTGGGAAATAAATGTGATCGTTACATGTATATGGCTTATAATGGTATGCTGCTAGGTAATACTATACCTCCTAGGATTAGAAGAATTTTTGATGTGGGCGGGGTGTTCGAAGAAAGGTTCGAGAAGTATCTAAATAATGTAAAACTTCTAGTAGATAGAGAACTCTCTATTAGAACAGAGAACCCTCCTATATCAGGTAGAATAGACTTCATAGTGTTCCCAGATGATCCAGTGCCAGTAGAGCTAAAAACTATTAAACAAGAAGACTACAAAAAGCTAAGAGCCCCTAAACCGGAACACGTAATCCAACTTCAACTGTATCTAAATATGGGGGGCTACAAACATGGATACATATTGTATGAAAATAAAAACACACAGGCTTGGAAATGTTTTAAGCTCACTAAGAATGAGCAGCTTTGGGAAGATATACAAACTAGGTGCGCTCGTGTAATGTCTCTACAAGCTCCCCCAGAAGAATGCACTGGTAATAGGTGGTGCGATTGCAGAAAGGTAGAAGTATGAAAAAACGTTGGAATTACAGCAATGCTACAGACCTAGCAGAGAACTATATAGATAATCTGAGTGTTCCTACATTTGGAATGTCTTTGGAATCACCTGATACAGACTTGAAATTTTCGGACGTTATACACGCTTCAATATCTAAATTAGAGGAGTACTTAGGTGTGTACGGCGGGTACAAAAGTTTGCTAGAACAACATGTTGCGGATATAGAAGCTCGCAAAGGAGCTATGGAAGCTCAGTTTGATGAAGCTTATAATATAGCTATGTATCAGGTTGCAGAAGAACATCTTGGAAAAGGATTACGTAAACCAACCAAAGAGCAATTACGTGGGGAGGTTATGCTGACTAGGGAATCTCTTGCTAACTTGAGGCGGGATATAATAGATGTATCAACTTTATATGCGAGGCTGCTAGGGCAACTAAAACTTTATACTTCAGCATTCGCAACAGTTTCTAGGATAGTGTCTCTTCGAACACAAGCCTATAAGGATTCAGAATGATAGCGGGGTTTGATTGTTCTTCTAAAGCTATACATCTCTCTCTTTTGGACGCAGATGAAAATTTAGTCGGAATGGAGAAATTTGCAAGTAGCGATAAGAACTATGAGGTTAGATTTTACGAGATACTCGACTCTTTTGAAGCGTACTTGGGTATAATAGATATAAGCACAGCAGCGATAGAGTCCGCTATATATATCCAAAATGCGAAAGCCACTATAGCTATTGCGTCGGTAGTAGCGGGAGTAAAACTACAATTACATAGGTCAGGTACTCCATTTGCTTCTGTGGATAATAAAGTATGGAAAAAAATAATTGTGGGTAAAGGTAACGCTAAGAAAAGTGATATAATGGCATTTGCTATCTCTAAGTGGGGGGAAGTATTTCCCGAACAGGATTATGCCGATGCTGCTTGTATAGCTCTATGGAGGAAAAGAGATGGAAGATAAGTTTAAGATGTATGTGTCTAGGGGTGGCCCCAAAGAGGATGCTCCCACAGTCTATGAAGATAGGTTTCCCGAAGGAGCCACTCTAGAAGATTTGAAAAATAAACACGGGGTGGTTATCTGGTGTAAATACTTTGCTTGTATCCAGAATAAACAGTTTGAAGATACACAAAGAACTACAGGAACAATACTGAAGAACAATAACTATACACCTGTTGCTGAAAAATCTAATGTTTGGAAGGGTATGTGTACGAGAGACGAGATTGGGGTGGACTTCAAAAATTTCTTCTCTAATGGAGCCAAATTTAAAGTACCAGCTTGCTTTAACGCAGCCACTAATAAAACAGGATATATGGACTTTAGCAGGTTACTGCAATCAGATGGAAGTCCTTACGGGGGGAGTATAGATTCTCAAAATCCAGAACATGCAGCATATCATTACGGAACTGCGGAACAACCGGATATAGGAGAGATGCCTTACAAAGATAGAGAGATTGAGTTTGATGACTAACAGGAGGTATAATGCCTAAACATATACCGGTCGCAGTACGTCTAAAAGGGATGGAATTATATGTAGCTAATAGTATGAGTGCTAGGGAAATAGCTGAACATTTGTCTACTAACTATAACGTAAGTGTTCGCCCTCCAACTATCTATGCGTGGGCTAGAAAGTTTGATTGGGATAATAAAAGGACTCAGGTTGTATCGCAAACTAATGATAAAATAGTTCAGAGTGAGGTTAATAAAGCATTTCAAATACAGGATGAGCAACTTAAAATTTATACAGACATTAGAGAAAAAGCTTCTAACGAGTTAGGTAATCTAAACTTTACCAGAGCTTTAGATGCCGTTAGAGCTGCTGATGTAGGTATACAGGGGGAACGGCGAGTACTAGAAGGGCTGATTAACTTACAATTTGTCCAAGAGGTTATGAAAGTTTTGGTTGATACGATTGATGATGGAGAGTTGCTATCTAACATTGCAACTAAATTAAAAATACTAGTGTCCACAGAGGAACAGAATGCCAACCGAAGTAGTAACTCTTAAGGAAGCATTCGGCCTCCTTTCTACAGGGATAAAAAACAGCGACAAGGTTTCCGTAGGGTCATTTTGGGAGTTCGTTCGTGATATTTGGAGCTTAAGTTTTGAACGCCCAGAATTATTTAAGGCTTGGCACGTACAGTTTTTATGTGAAGAATTAGAAACTACAGTTAATGAGGGGAGCAACTACACTGCGGTGTTACCCCGTGCCCACTTCAAGAGCACTATCTTAGGACACGCTTTCGCTATTTGGTTATTATTGAAGGCAAAAACAGACACTAGAGTTTTATACTTATCTTACAGTGACACTATGGCTAAGTATCATATGAGTGAAATAAATAAAGAAGTATCTCGCAATCCTAAACTATCGAACTGGATACGGAACGAGACTCCCAAAGCAGATTACACATTTAGGTATAAGCACTCTAATGGAAGTGCTTTAGAAATAGAGCACGGCGGGTTATTCTCTTTCAAAAGAGGTATGCATGTTAACGGAGCTTTGATAGCAGATGATATTCTGAAAGACCCTGAGAACCCGTTGAACCTATCTCAAATAAATAAAATTGAAGAACACTTCATGACTGAATCTATGTTTATACCTAATCAAGGTGTGCCGGTTGTAGTGATGGGTACCCCGATGCTCCCCGGTGATATTTTAGCAAAACTTGAAACAGATTCCCGATTCAAATATAGGAAGCTTCCTGCGTTCGACCCAGTACCGGGGAGACGAGTATTGATGCCAGAACTATATAGCGAGGATTGGTTACTAGAACAACAGAAAGCAAAACCTAAATCTTTCGCATCAGAGTTTTTGTTAAAGCCATTTTTGAGCCAAGAGTCTTACTTCTCTGAGGAAGATATAGCTAAAGTATTAGACTATACTCTTAGGAGTTACCCAGCTAATCATAAGCATGAGTTCCCTGAGGCAGATCGTATCTATGCTGGCTTCGATGTTGGGAAAAAGAGACACCCCTCGCATCTTGTAATCTTTAGAAAGAGTGGGGACAAGATAGAACAAATACATCAGACATGGTTAGATGGTTGGGACTACACGGCGCAAATAGAATTTCTAAATGAGATTGCCCAGAATTTCAATCTCACTAAAGGATACATAGACAATACGAGAGGTGAACTAGAAGATAGGGGGTTA
>Ga0209349_1000826_pt1 | contig 15524 bp, 15 predicted proteins | sample ETNvirnome_2_130_FD_184067 | JGI IMG/M metagenome (GOLD analysis project Ga0209349, IMG submission 184067) | Marine viral communities from the Pacific Ocean - ETNP_2_130 (SPAdes) (version 2) | ecosystem: Environmental > Aquatic > Marine > Oceanic | place: Pacific Ocean | collected 2013-06-22
GATCAAGGGGTTCAACAAGCTGGAGCTGGTCGTGAACAACGTCCAGTTCAAGGACGGCGAACCCTTGACCGATCAGTCAGACAGGACTGCCGCCTGACCGGCCATACACAGAATTTGACAATAACTCAATCGGTGCTAAGTTGCTAGAATTATTTGCTAGTTTTTTATGTATGCTTTTGATTTAAAATGGTTATTTTAATATTTGGATTTAGTAACAAGAAAACTGAAACTAGCAAGGCATGGCCTCCGAAGCCGAGAGTCGCAGGTTCAAACCTGCCTTTTGTTGGCAGTGGTCACACTCAACTGTGAGGGCTGCCATTGCTGATCATGTGCGTCGCGGGTGCACTCAATGGCTTTATCTAACTCCATGCGCCTAGGGTAGCGAGGATGTTCTCGTGTCGCATCATGGCCATTCTCCTGTTGTTAATTGTTGCTTTATCGAGTTATAAGCGTAGGTGAAATACGTTTAACGTTATAAACGCCTATACCCTTACAAACTTGAACCCTTGGCCATGGCTCTCCGCAAAATCAGCGATTTGAAACCCGTATTCACCGGGGACAGTGTAGTCGAATGGCAGTCGCCTAGCGGGACGCGTTACCGCTATGAGCGCGATCGTTGCGCCGTCGGCCAGGAAACAATACCTGGTAGCGAGTGTTATGACTGGCACGTTCTAGCGAAGAGCGATGTCACCCATGCCGAACGTCGAGTGTTTGAGCTAATCAATGAAGACGAGTTCTGATACCCACTGGAGTCATCCCCCAGCGCTTCGGAGGGCGTGCCGCTCAGCGTGCACTTCGATATTACCGCGCAAAAGGTCGAGTTTTAGGCAGCGTATGTCGCCGTAATTACGTGCCAAAACGCCGGTGAAGCCAGCGGTTAATCTCATCCGATTCGTATAGCCAGGTGGCTTGACCTGCGTCATCGGTAATTTTTAGGCAGGGAACCTTTACTTTACCACCACCTTCCAGCAGGGCCTGCTTATGTGCAGGGTCTAGCTGTGCATCGCGAAGCTCAATATTAAGCCCCAGCCGGGCAATCTCTTTACGCACTTTGATACAGAAGGGGCACGTTCTGAACTGGTAGAGCGCAAGCTGTTGGCAAGCGGCGTCTACCTGAGCCTGCTCTTCTGGGGTGCGCTCGACGGCTTTTGGCGTGGATAGCTTCTCGGAGATCAGCATGACGGGGGCTAGCAGGACGCGAACGCCCCGAAAGAAGTAACGAATTAAGATGCGCATGGTTGTCTCCTCTCACTGCACTGCTTTACAGCGTATGCAGTGGACGGGTTGTTGGATGTCGAATAAGAAAAGGTGCGCGCATCCTGCAATAAATCGTCAGAATTGTCACTTTCTGAGCCTGTAATGCCATGTCGCGCGGGGAACGAGATGAGCAACACCGCGTGGCGTGCTAATCTCAGCGCTCGTTGATTGATGTGTTTAGTAAGTTCAATCGTTTGAAATGGTTAGGAAGGGAGCGCTTGGCCCATGCGTCTGCATATTATTGGCATCTGTGGCACCTTTATGGGGAGCCTTGCACTACTCGCACGGGAGTTAGGTCATGAAGTAAGCGGCTCCGATGCCAACGTATATCCACCGATGAGTACGCAGCTAGCTGAGGCTGGGATCACCCTGATGGAAGGCTATCAAGCAGCCAATCTCTCAGGCTCAATCGACTTGGTGGTCGTGGGTAATGCGCTCTCACGGGGCAATCCGGAGGTGGAGGCACTGCTCAATAGTGGCATGCGCTATACCTCAGGGGCGCAGTGGCTTGCAGACTATGTGTTGCCTGGCCGCAAAGTGATTGCTGTGGCGGGCACTCATGGCAAAACCACCACTGCCAGCTTGTTAGCTTGGCTATTAGAAAGTGCTGGGCTAAAGCCTGGCTTTCTGATTGGTGGCGTACCGCGTAATTTTGGCGTTTCGGCGCGCTTAGGCGACGAAAACGCCCCCTTTGTAGTAGAGGCCGATGAGTATGACACGGCCTTTTTTGATAAGCGCTCCAAGTTTGTTCACTACCGCCCGACGATTGCCGTACTCAATAACCTTGAGTTTGATCATGCTGATATTTTTCCTGATCTCGCCGCTATCGAGCGCCAGTTCCACCATTTAGTGCGTATCGTTCCCAGCCAAGGGCATTTATTAGTAGCCGATCAGCAGCCCGCACTGGAACGAGTGTTGAAGATGGGGGCGTGGTCACCGGTGGCCTATTTTGGAGCTGATACAAACAGCCAGTGGCAGCTGCGCTTAGAACGTGCCGACGCTAGCCGTTTTCAGGTCTTGTATTTAGGCGAGCAAGGTGAAGAGGATGGCGTGGTGGAGTGGGCGTTAACCGGCGAACACAACGCGCGCAATGCACTGGCAGCGCTAGCGGCAGCACGACTGTGTGGCGTGAATTTGGCGCGTGCCTGTGCCGCGCTGGCGCGGTTTAAAACACCTCGCCGTCGGCAAGAGGTAAGGGGCGAGGTCAATGGCATTCAGGTGATCGATGATTTTGCCCATCATCCGACGGCCATTGCCGCCACGCTACAAGGTCTGCGCGCAGCCACGACCAAGGGGCGTTTGCTGGCAGTGATTGAACCACGCTCCAATACCATGCGTTTGGGTGCCCTGCGGGAGCGCTTAAATGACAGCGTGGCCGATGCGGATGCGGTGTTCTGGTTTCAGCCAGCGGGAGTGGCTTGGTCGATGGAATCGCTGGTAGAGACTCAAGGAGAGCGTGCCGCGCTGTTTAACGATATTGATGCGCTAGTAGAAGCAGTGGTCACTCAAGCGTCACCTCTAGATCGTATTGTGGTGATGTCTAATGGTGGTTTTGAGGGAGTGCACGAGCGGTTGTTAGATGCATTAACAGCGCGGGAGCAGTCGAAGTGACAATGTTTAAACCTCCGGTAACAGTAGCGCTAACAGGTGCTTCAGGCGCTCAGTATGGCCTTCGCTTGATCGATGTGCTGGTCGAGGCGGGGCATGAAGTGTGGGTAATGATTTCCAAAGCGGCTCATATGGTGATTGCCACGGAAACGGATGTGTCACTCCCTGCCCAGCCGCAGCGATTGGTAGAGGCGCTCACAGAAAAAAGCGGTGCCCAACCAGGGCAAATTCGCTGTTTTGGTCGAGAAGACTGGATGGCGCCCGTGGCATCTGGGTCTGGTGCACCTTCGGCCATGGTAATTTGCCCCTGTTCAACGGGCACGCTCTCGGCAGTCGCTACCGGCGCCAGTAATAACTTGATTGAGCGCGCCGCTGATGTGGCCATTAAAGAGCGCCGTACGTTGGTGATGGTGCCACGCGAAAGCCCGTTTTCTCCCATTCATTTAGAGCACATGCTGGCGCTTAGCCGCCTGGGTGTGGTGATTTTGCCCGCTGCTCCAGGGTTTTATCACCGCCCTCAAAGCATGGAAGATCTGATCGACTTTATTGTTGCGCGCATACTCAATCAGTTGGGTATTGCCCACCGCCTGATGCCCCGCTGGGGCGAAGACGCCGCGGCCACCTCTCGCGATGCGCAAAACAAGGACGGTTCGCCATGATGTCATGGGCGACGCTCTCGGTCTTCATACCGACGTTTCTCTTCGTCTCGTTAACACCAGGCATGTGCATGACGCTGGCCATGGTGTTGGGCATGACGCAAGGCGTCAAACGCACGCTGTGGATGATGATCGGGGAGCTGATCGGCGTCGGTTTCGTGGCGGCGGCGGCGGGGGCGGGCGTCGCTGCGTTGATGCTGCGCCAGCCCGAACTATTCATCGCCTTCAAGTGGGTGGGCGGTGCCTATTTGGCCTATTTGGGCATCATGATGTGGCGCTCACGGGGCCGTATGGCTATTCCTAGTGAGCTGGATACTGGCCCTGCCGCTGGGCGTCTTCAGCTTGCCACCCAAGGTTTGGTAACGGCCGTTGCCAACCCAAAGGGGTGGGCGTTTTTTATGGTGCTACTGCCGCCGTTTTTAGATGGCAGTCGGCCGCTTGCGCCGCAGCTCAGTATGCTAATTGCTGTCATTCTCACCATTGAGTTTGCCAGTATGTTGGTATACGCCACCGGCGGTAAAACGTTGCGTAAGCTGCTAGGTAAAAGCGGCAATGTGAGGCTGCTTAACCGCATCGCAGGCACATTGATGATTGGCGTAGGCATGTGGCTGGCATTGGGTTGAACGAGTCATTCCCTGCATGAATCCCCATGTTTAAACGGGCGGGAAAAAAGTAACACGTAGAATGATGAGTAGCAGTGACCCAAGCAGCAGCCCAAGCCAGGGAAAAGACGGCAAAGGAGGGCGATAACGCCGTTGCCAATTAAGCTGAACAAGCGCACAGACGACCAGACCAAGCAGCACACCGCCCATTAAGTCGCTGAGCCAGTGGACACCAATGATCAGACGCGAAAGTGCCATTGGGATCGTGATGGCAATGGCAAGCCAATATACCCACATCCGCCTTTGTCTCGGCATCTGTGACGCGACAAAGGCTGCCGTGATACCCACCACTACCACCCATGTGGAGGTATGTGCACTTGGGTAGGAAAACGACCCGACTAAATAGTCCGGTGTGTCAGGCCTAGCCCGCGCAAATACGGCTTTACCTAATGTGTTGAGTGCGCCAATACCACCCAGCGCTAGCGCCCCATGGGCAAGTAGGTCAATACGTTTGACCAACAGCAACCAGAGTGCCCAAGGGGCGACGAGTGTAATAATCCCCGCTTTATCGCCCACTTCGGCAAGTAGCAGGCTGGCGTCTGTTAGCCAGGGAGTTGCCAGCCAGGAGAAGAGTCGCTGCGCCTGCAAGTCAATCAGCAAAGGGCCTGGATGCTGCATGACCATCAGTGTCCAGGCGGATGCTGCGGTAAGCGCTATGATGCATAAAAAGAGTGAGGCTAAAGGCACCTCGCCACTGCGACTCATAGCGAGCCACGGGCGGCGCATGGCGGGTATTCGGCGAGCAATACGTGCAATTGCAAAGTACACCCGCCCCTTGTGACCTACTTGCGCGCGGCCCCAGGAGAACATTACGGCCAGTGCCACGACGCTAACGGCCATCATCACCACGGCCATTTCAACATTGGCGGGCAGGTTGAGCTGCTGTTGCCAAGTGTGGCCCAGTAGGTAGCCGGGTAAAACGTATGCCGGTGCCCAAAGAGCAGCAGAAATTACGTTGGCTAAGAGAAAGGTGCGCGCTGGCATATGCATCATGCCCGCGATGAGCGGAATAATAGGGCGCACGGGTCCGACAAAGCGCCCAATAAACACCGAGTAGATACCATAACGCTCAAAAAAACGGGCGCCTCGGCCTAGCCATTCGGGATGAAGCGAAAGCGGCCAACGGGTCACCACGGTATCGCGGTGGCGATAGCCTAAAAAATAGCTAAGCCCATCGCCTAACACAGCCCCTGCGAAGGCTACGCCAATTAGCCACGGTAGCGCGACCATTTGATGCCCTGCCATAGAGGCAGCGGCAGTGATAAGCACAACGCCGGGCACCAGTAAGCCTACCAGCGCTAGAGATTCCACCATGGCAATCCCCAGCACCAGTAGGAGCAGCAGCGTAGGTGAAAGTGACAGAGATAACAGTGTGTCGGCGATAGACAAAGGCGATTCCGTCCGCAGATGGGTTACACGTTGGCAATAGCTTCGGCACGCGCTTCCAGGCGCTGTACATATCGCTCGAAGCTCTCTTTGCGAAGAGGCAGGCAGGTGGTAATGCGCGCTTCTAGTTGCCCAGTTTCCACTAGCACACGACGGGAAAGCGCTCTCTGTAAGCGCTCCCTAACAAGCAAGGCGCCACTTTCACTGGTATCGGGTAGGACCAGCCAGAATGTCGCATTGCCAGCGCGACCCAGTATATCGTGATCACGGCAACGGCTATTGACCTCGCTGCACAGGGCACCCAATAAGGCGGTTTGCGCACGGTGACCAAACTGCTCTTCTGCCATATCCAACTGTGGTAAGTGAAGCACTAGGACTGCCAAGCGCTTATTGAGCATTGCTGCCCGTTGAAATTCATTATTGAGCCGCTCTTTCAGCGTATCAATATGGTAAGCATCACAGTCGCTATCGTTTGGGTCTGTGGCCCGCAGTAGCGCCCGACGGCGTGCATGTTCCCATGGGGGAAGGGCGAGCAGTAGCGTTAACGCCACATGACTAAGTGAAAAAGCAGTCGTCTCAAAAGGTGCTAGCCACCACCAGGCGGAAAGGCAAACCATATTCAGACTAAGCGCGCTCCAAAGCGGCAACAGTAAAAATGTGGCTGCAATGGGTAAGCCGAGCCATAGGGGCGCTGGGCTTGGCTGTGTATAGGTGGCGGTTAGCACAACAATATAGATGCTCGCCAATAACAGTATGCGCGGTATGCAGGGGCGAAACCCTTGGCCTAAATGCATCAGCAAACTGACTAATAACAGCATTGCCAAAAATAGCGGTATTAGCAGTTCGCGGTAGCTGCCCATCGCGTACAGCCACATCATGTAGCCCACCATGATGAACATACTGGCGCTATAGGCCGCAGTCATTAGTCGCTTGGGCAGTGGCGGCACTCTCATGCGGCCTCACTTAGCTGACGTTTCGGGTAGCGGCTTAGGGCTTCGATTGAGAGTGACGCCAGCTCGATCTCCATTAGGGGCTGGTGATAAATGGCGGCGCTGTCGGGTAGAACAGCACATAGGAGCTCGCGCCGTTTAGCGGCCTCTTTGGGCGTTCTCGATAATATGAGGGTGGCGAGTGTCGTGCCATTCAGTCGATAGACGTTTTCAAACTTATAAGTCAACTCGCAGAGTGTTTGGGCGACTGGCCAAAGTTGGTGCCGCTTTACTTGAATGACTAACACTTCGGCATGGATAGCTTCCCGCTCTGAGCGGGTTTGTTCTCGCAGTAAATCGCGTAAGAGCTGCTCGCCTGCCCATAGGTTTGCTCCTGGTACTAGCCTTAGGCGTTGGCGTATATCGCCATTCATATTAATTAACTGGTGAGTGCGTGAAAGGGCCAGTACGCTGAGTGTTGCCAGCGATAAAACCATTAGGAGCCACTCCGGTAGGCTCACCACGGGAGCGAGTAGTAAGCAGCTAAGCATGGCCGCGCATGCATTAAAAATGGCGGCCCAGCGATGTTGAGGCAGCATAAACACTGCTCCCCATGCCCAAATAAGCAGCGCATGCCGCTCAGGTGCGGCGGCAATTAACCCTAGTAGTAGCGTTCCAGCGAGCATCTGCCAGGGCAGCCCAGGAGAGCGGCGATGGCTAAAATCCAGTACCAGCGCCGTAATAAAGAGCCAACCAACCGACAGCCAGAGTAACAGGGCAGCTGCTGGCGGTGCCATGGGCGTCCATAAAGCCAGCGCCACGGCAGCGGCGAGTAGACTGGCTCTTAGCAGGCTGATTTTGTATTTGCTTTGCATGGTGGCTTACTATTTACCTGATAGCGGTTGGCCTATTTAGCAGTAGCATAACGCATTGCTTGGCCTAGTCCTTTGAATCACTCAGTATAATGCCCAAATGGCGTAATATAAGCCCACTTCACTTAGCAACGCTGACCACAACACAGGGAGATAGTATGCGCGGTTCTGATGCATTCCAAGAAGACGCCCAACACCATTTGGCTGCCGGGGATGTGCCCGCGTATATGCAGGCCCTGGGGCAGGGCGCTCGGGCAGCGGCAAGCGCATTGCGACGTGCCAATACCCACATTAAGAATCAAGCGCTTGAGGCAATGGCGCAACGTGTGGCGGCGGCACGCAATGATATTCTGCAGGCCAATGCCGAGGACATGCAGCGTGGGCGTGACAATGGGCTAGACAATGCACTGCTAGACCGGCTGGCCCTGAATGACCAGCGCATTGACGCGATGATTGAAGGTCTTCGCCAAGTGGCAGCGCTACCCGATCCGGTGGGTGAGATTGACGGCATGAGCTACCGCCCCAGCGGCATTCAGGTTGGCAAAATGCGCGTTCCGCTGGGAGTTATCGGCATTATTTATGAGTCACGCCCCAATGTAACGATCGAAGCGGCCAGCCTGTGTCTTAAATCGGGAAACGCTTGCGTGCTACGCGGTGGCTCCGAAGCCAGCGCCTCTAATGCAGCGCTTAGCCGCTGCCTTCAGGCGGGGCTAGCCGATGCGGGCCTGCCAGCGGGCAGTGTGCAGGTAGTGGCCACTACCGACCGTGCGGCCGTAGGTGAAATGATCAGTATGCCTGCCTATATTGATGTGATTATTCCTCGCGGCGGTAAGTCGCTGATTGAGCGCATTTCCCGCGAAGCTAAAGTACCGGTTATCAAACATTTGGACGGCGTATGCCACGTCTATATTGATACCACCGCCGATCCCGCTAAAGCGCTGGCGATTGCCGTTAATGCCAAAACGCACCGCTATGGCACCTGCAACACCATGGAGACGCTGCTGGTGGATGCGCCCGTTGCCGATATTTTGCTGCCGGAGCTGGCCCGGGCCTATGCAGAACATCAGGTAGAGCTGCGTGGCTGTGAGCGCACGCGCGCGTTACTTCCCCAAGCCACTTTGGCTACAGAGGACGATTGGCATGCGGAGTATTTGGCGCCGATCCTCGCCATTAAAGTGGTCGATGGAATGGAAGAGGCGATTGAGCATATTGAGCGCTACGGCTCGCACCATACCGACGCGATTGTGACTCAAGACTACTCGCTGGCGCGGCGTTTTATGGCCGAAGTGGACTCAAGCTCAGTGATAGTGAATGCCTCTACCCGTTTTGCGGATGGCTTTGAGTATGGGTTAGGGGCAGAAATCGGTATCTCCACTGATAAGCTTCACGCCCGTGGTCCGGTGGGGCTTGAAGGCTTAACGACTCAAAAATATATCGTATTGGGTGACGGCCAGGTTAGACAATGAGTGACACGCCCAGCATCGCCGGGCCAATGCGGGTAGGTATGCTCGGGGGGACATTTGACCCCATTCACAACGGCCATCTGCGCAGCGCTGTAGAAGTGCGCGAGGTGTTAGGCCTCAATACGCTGCATATGGTGCCCGCGCCGCAGCCGCCCCTGCGAGATACACCGCAGGTGTCGGCTGCCCAGCGCTTAGCCCTCTTAAAAGCGGGCATTGGCGATACGCCAGGGCTGTTAGCGGATGATCGAGAGCTTCAGCGCGACGGCCCCTCATACAGCGTGGATACGCTGGCGGAACTCCGCCAGCAGTATGGCGACGATGTACCGTTAGTCATGGTGATCGGCTTCGATGCCTTTTTACGTTTGGCGAAGTGGGACCGTGCAGAGCAGCTTTTCGAGTTGGCCCACCTAGTGGTCATTGCTCGCCCAGGTTATCAATCTTCTTGGCCGTCAGCATTGAAGGAACTGGTCGGCAATCGAGAAGTCGATAGTGTCGATGTATTAATGCAGCGCACGAGAGGCGGAATGTTGATGCTTGAGCTGCCGTCTTTAATGGCGATATCTGCCACTTATATTCGGGAGCGGCTGCAGGCGGGTAAAAGCGTGCGCTACTTACTACCAGAAGCGGTAGAACAGGCTATTTTTTATCAAGGGCTTTATCAGTCCGATGAATAGCACTGGCAGTCGTGAAAGAAGCCGTTACAATGGCCCGCTTACAGGCTGATGCCACTCGAAATACCGACGTTAGTAACGACACTCGATACCACCACTCGATACCACCACAACAAGGGGTTGCCTTCAGGAGTCATGCACATCGATACACTGAAAAACCTAGCGATTGACTCGCTAGAAGAGCTTAAAGCACGCGATATTACTCAACTCGACGTTGCGAAATTAACCGAAGTTACCGATCTGATGCTGATTGCCAGTGGTACTTCTACCCGCCACGTGGCCGCACTGGCCCAGAACGTTGTCGAAAAAGCCAAGGCATCCGGCCTTCACCCTCGCGGTGTTGAAGGTGGCGATAATGCCGACTGGGTGCTGGTCGACCTGGGCGATGTGGTGGTTCACATTATGCTTCCAGAAGCCCGTGCGCTGTATGACCTGGAGCGCCTTTGGGCAGATCTGCCTAGCGACGCTGGCGCGATTAGTGAATCGCTGAAGCAGTTTGAAGAGCGAGCCACGATGTCATGAGGATTCGGCTGTTAGCGGTGGGTACAAAAATGCCTGCATGGGTGGAACAAGGCGTTGAGACCTACCGCAAGCGGCTCCCTCGGGATTTCACGCTGGAAATTGAAGAAATACCGCTCGGCCAGCGTGGCAAAAATGCCGATATCGCTAAAGCCCGCGCGCAAGAAGCGCAGCGAATTCGTGAAAAGCTGCGTGGCGATGAAATCGTGGTGGCGCTGGAGGTAAAGGGCAAACCCTGGACCACCGAACAGTTGGCGCAGGAAGCGGATGGCTGGCGCATGGAAGGGCGTGATGTGGTGCTGTTGGTGGGTGGCCCGGACGGCTTAGAGCCTGCGCTTTCCGCTATGGCTGATAAAGCTTGGTCACTTTCGCCGCTAACGCTACCTCACCCACTCGTGCGAATTATGTTGGCAGAGCAGCTTTATCGCGCCTGGACACTGCTAGTGGGCCACCCCTATCACCGCTAGTGAGCAACACAGAGTTAATCACTAGCCGTTATGTTGCATTTATTCCCCACTGGGGCCGCCGCTTTTATTGTTTGATTTGAGAGTCATCTGTTGCCATGCCCCAGCGCCGTGACACGCTAAAAAATCCTGAGCAAGAGCTGCGTATTTTCCGTGTCAGGGCGCTGCTTGCTGTCTTGGTAGTGATTGTGTTGACGAGCTTGCTGGTAGGCCGCCTTGGCTATTTGCAAATCGTTCAACACGATTTATACAGCACGCGCTCCGAGAAGAACCGGGTACGCGTCGAGCCTCTGCCGCCTAACCGCGGGCTTATCTACGATCGTAACGGTACGCTGCTGGCGGAAAACCGTCCTACCTACAACCTTACCCTGGTGCGTGAGCGCGTCGATGATCTAGACGACACTCTGGCCCTGATCGTCGATTTATTAGAGCTGCCTGAGGAAGAGATAGAGGCATTTCAGGTGCGCTCGCGGCAGCGTCAGCGTCCTTTTCAACCTGCGCTGCTGATGAGTGACTTAAGCGAAGAGCAGATTGCGCGACTGGCCGTTAACCGCCACCTGCTGCCTGGTGTTGAAGTGGAAGCCCAGCTGTTGCGCTACTATCCCGATGCTGAAGTCATGGCTCATGCGCTGGGGTATGTGGGACGTATTAACGCCGAAGAGCTACAGGACTTAGACCCAGGCCGCTACGCGGGCACGCACTTTATTGGCAAGACCGGTGTCGAGCGTTTTTACGAAACCGAGCTACATGGAGAGGCGGGCCTACGCAAGGTAGAGACCAACGCCCGTGGTCGCGTGCTTCGCGAGCTTGGCCGTACTGACCCGGTGCCCGGCGCTAACTTAACGCTTACTCTCGACCGTTCCCTGCAGATGCTGGCTTACGAGCTTTTGGATGGTCGGCGTGGCTCTATTGTGGCTATTGTGCCAAATACTGGTGAGATTCTGGCGATGGTGTCGACCCCGGGGTTTGATAGCAACCAGTTTGTGACCGGGATCGACGTAGCCTCTTATCGAGCACTGCAGGAAGATATCGACCTGCCACTGTTTAACCGTGCTATTCGAGGACACTACCCGCCGGGCTCCACCATCAAGCCGTTTCTGGCCCTGGCAGGTTTGGTGGAAGGGGTCATTACCCCCGACAGCACCATTAATGACCCCGGCTTTTATCAGCTACCAAACGACTCCCGACGCTACCGTAACTGGCTGCGCTGGGGGCATGGCCGTGTCGATATGGAGCGCTCGATAGCGGTCTCCAACAACACCTACTACTACACGCTGGCTCATGACCTCGGCATTGATAAGCTCCATGAGCGTATGAGCAACTTTGGTTTTGGCCAGCGCGTTGCCCACGATGTGCAGGGGGAAAGCACTGGACTCATGCCCTCCCGAGACTGGAAGCGAGCACGTTTCAACCAGCCCTGGTACCCCGGTGAAACGCTATCGGTGGGGATTGGCCAAGGCTACTGGCAGGTCACACCTCTGCAATTGGCCAGTGCCACTGCCGCGTTGGCAAACCGTGGGCACTGGGTGAAGCCTCGCCTTGCCCAGCGTATTGGTGAAGAGCCAGTGCCCGCAGAACTACCCGATACGCTCCCCGATATTCAGCTGGCCAACGATAACTGGTGGGATCGGGTATATAGCGGTATGGAAAAAGTGCTCAGTGGCAGCGAGGGTACGGCGCGTCGAACTGGGGTAGGGCTCGAGTATCGAATGGGGGGCAAGTCAGGCACGGCCCAGGTGTTCTCGCTCGGCCAGGATCAGCGTTACAACGCGGAGGAGTTAGAGGAGCGGCTACGAGACCACGCGCTTTTTATGGCTTTTGCGCCCATTGAAGAACCGAAAATTGCGGTATCGGTCATCGTTGAAAACGCGGGGGGCGGCAGCACTCATGCCGCGCATTTGGCGCGGGCGATGACGGATGCTTGGCTGCTCGAAGATGAGGCCCCCGAGGCCGAGGAAGTCAAAGAGGTGTTAGAGGAAGATACCGCCAACGTGGAGGGTAACTAGCGATGCCTTGGCAACTGATTACCCGCTCGCTGCGCCGTTATCCGGTACGCCCGCCTGATAGCGGTATTGCCCGTCGCAAAAGTATTTGGGAGCGTATCCACCTCGACCCTTGGCTGCTAGGGATGCTGTTGGTGTTGATGGGTGGCGGTTTGGTGGTGCTTTACAGCGCTTCCGGGCAGCGTATCGACACCGTGATTGCCCAAGCCATACGCTTTGGTATTGCGCTTTCTGGCATGGTGATTATTGCACAATTTTCCCCTTCAACTTTTTTACGCTGGGCCCCGCTGGCTTACGGTGCTGGGCTAGCGATGCTGTTGGCGGTTGAAGTTGTCGGCGATGTAGGTATGGGTGCCAAGCGTTGGCTGGAAATTCCGGGGGTCATCCGTTTTCAGCCCTCTGAGATGATGAAGTTGGCCGTACCGCTCATGGTGGCCGCTTACTTAAATCGCTGCCAGTTGCCGCCTAGGCTGCGTGATATTGTGGTGTGTGCGGTGATTATCGGCGTGCCCGTGGTGCTCACGGCTATCCAGCCTGACCTTGGGACATCGCTGCTGGTGGCTAGTGCTGCGGTGATTGTGGTGCTTCTGGCTGGGCTCTCTTGGAAGCTCATTGGCTTGGTCGCGGCCCTGGGCGCGGCGGGCCTGCCGGTACTATGGATGAACATGCACAACTACCAGCGCCAGCGGGTACTGACATTTTTAGACCCTGATAGCGACCCGTTGGGCTCAGGGTGGAACATTATTCAATCCACCACGGCTATTGGCAGCGGCGGGCTGTGGGGAAAGGGGTGGTTGGAAGGAACGCAGTCTCAGCTTGAGTTCCTGCCAGAGCGACATACCGACTTTATTATTGCTGTACTTGGTGAGGAGTTCGGCCTGGTGGGTATGCTCTTGCTGCTAACACTATATATCATGATTGTAGGCCGCGGCTTATGGCTGGCATCGTCATCCCAGGATACCTTTGGGCGGCTGTTTGCGGGCAGTATTATCTTGACGTTTTTTATCTATGTATTTGTCAATGTGGGTATGGTGAGCGGCATTTTGCCGGTGGTGGGCGTGCCGCTGCCACTGGTCAGTTATGGCGGCACCTCTAGCGTGACCTTGTTAGCGGGGTTCGGTATTCTCATGTCCATACACGCCCATCGGCGGTTACTGCCACGCTGACGGTCAAGGTCGTGGCAGTATGAATTCACAGGAGTGGTGAGCAAATGAACAGGGCGCGAAGTCAAGCGGGTGGCTATGCCATTGCCATGCTAGTAGCGTGTTCGGCCCCAGCGGTCGTCGCTGAGGAAACGGTCAGTTTCGATCCGCAGCATAATCCGCAAACCCAGCAACTGGCTGACGAGCTGGCCGAGCAGGGCGTGCCAAATGCGTGGCTGGAGCAAGCGCTGGCTCAGGCAAGCTATCGACAGGAAGTGTTGGATGCCATGGCAGGCGCGGCTGAGCGTCGGCTGCGCTGGTTCGAGTATCGCGATATTTTTCTAACCGAGCAGCGTATCGACGAAGGGGTTGTGTTCATGAAGGCCCATGCCGATGCGCTGGCGCGTGCCGAGTCGGAATACGGCGTGCCGCCGGAAGTGATTACCGCCATCATGGGTGTAGAGACCTACTACGGTCGCCACAAAGGGCGTCATAAAGTGTTGGACTCTCTCGCCACGCTGGCATTTCACCACCCGGTACGCGGCGATTTCTTTCGCGGCGAGCTAGCGGCCTTTTTGACCATCGCCTATCAGCAAGAGGTGGCACCCGAGTCGCTCTACGGCTCCTATGCAGGGGCCATGGGCTACCCTCAATTCATACCTACCAGCTATCAAGCGTACGCCGTCGATTTTGACGGTGACGCGAAGCGCGATTTGTGGAATAACCCAGTCGATGCGATTGGTAGCGTTGCCAATTACTTCGCCGAGCATGGTTGGCAACGAGGCGGCGCGATTTACCATGAAGCCGAAGGCCCTGAAGAGCTCCCTGAAGCGCTGAGCTTCAATCAGACGGTGCGCCCAAGCACGACGGCTGCCGAAGCCGCTGAGCAGGGTGTGGTGACGGAAACTTCCTTAACGCCCGATACGCCAGTGGTGCCACTGGTGCTGGAGTATGCCGATGGCCAGGAAAGCTACCGGCTGGGTGAGTACAATTTCTATGTGATTACCCGCTATAACCATAGCCACCTCTACGCCATGGCAGTCGCTGAACTGGCAGAGGCTATCAAGCAGCAAGCTGAGGCTGAGCATGACTAAACTGCGAATCAATATGCGCTACCTAAGCGGCTCGCTGCTGTTGGCTGCCTTGGTGAGCGGGTGTGCCAGCCAAGCGCCGCAGCGTGCAGGCGGAGAGGTAGGTGCTTCAAGCTCCGCGCCTGCTGCTCCGGCGGCTGCCAGTGGCGAGCGCTATGCGATGACTGGCGATGCCTACCCGGTGGCGCCGCCGGATGTCAGCACCGTACCCGATGCCGAGCCGCGAATCGAAGCGCCTTCCCGGGCGGGCAACCGTTCCACCTATGAAGTGTGGGGCGAAACCTATCACGTGCTGCCCGACTCACGCGGCTATGCGCGCCAGGGTACGGCGTCTTGGTATGGTGAAAAATTCCACGGCTACGCCACGTCCAACGGTGAGATTTACGACATGTACAAAATGTCGGCAGCTCACCGCTCGCTCCCGCTGCCCACCTTTGCCAGGGTCACCAGTTTGAACAACGGACGCTCGGTGATCGTTCGCGTCAATGACCGCGGCCCGTTCCATAGCGATCGTGAAATCGACCTCTCTTATGCGGCGGCAGCACGCTTGGGGATTCTCGAAAACGGAACCGGGCCCGTGCGCGTCGAGGCGATCGACCCTGCTCAGTGGTTAGCCGAGCGTGGTCGAGGGGGCAGCGTTTCGTCCCCCCAAGCCACATCGGCGGCCCCCGCCGTTGCGGCTTCCACACCTGTTTCTGAGACTCGGCCTGTTAGGGCAGCGTCAGCCGAGCCGAGCAGTGGTCATGCCGTCTATTTGCAGGTGGCTGCGTTGGGGAGTGCCGAAGGAGCGCAGCAGCTACA
>Ga0209349_1000827_pt1 | contig 15504 bp, 20 predicted proteins | sample ETNvirnome_2_130_FD_184067 | JGI IMG/M metagenome (GOLD analysis project Ga0209349, IMG submission 184067) | Marine viral communities from the Pacific Ocean - ETNP_2_130 (SPAdes) (version 2) | ecosystem: Environmental > Aquatic > Marine > Oceanic | place: Pacific Ocean | collected 2013-06-22
TGCAGGTACTAGTACTGCAAAATCTGCTAATTCAACTTTTACTGATTGGAGTATTATTTACAAACATAACGATAAAAGAGATTTAAGTACATTTTTACATTTCGGTGATGATAAAATACTGTTAACTGTAAACTCTAAAACTGATGATAACTTATTTCCTAAGTATCCACATTCTGTTGTTTATAAATTATACGAACCGTTACCAGATGATGTAGAAGAAAAAGATAATGTTTTTGTAGTAAGAGAAGTATTACCACCGTTAACTGAAACAGTTGAACTAGTTCCATATGATCAAGAAGAAGAAGATGTACTAGTATTAAAAGTACCTGATTCAAAACAAGTAGATTCACCAGTAACCAAACGTTCTACTGAGTTCAAAACTTATGATGATTTAGTTACATCAGACGCGAGACTTAAAAAAGAAATAGAAGATAAGTTTATTAGCGGTAGTCAAAAACCTGTTGATTTAAATATAGATTATTCCAACTATGAAAACTATATTAACTTTTCTTCTGCAGAAAAAAGATTGAAAAACTTTAAGTATAAAATAAGTTTATTAGATGGATATATACAAGAGAGTGCTTCATTAGTAAATATTACAAATTCTACAAACGATTTGGTTTCATATGATAATAAAATAAGAAAACTAAAAAGTAACTTTGATGGTTATGAGAGTTATCTTTATAATATAAGTTCTTCTTATAAATCTAGTTCTATGGGAGAAACGTTGGACGCGTCGTGGCCAAAAACTGGAAGTGGATCTTACGCTGAACCTTATAAACCGTTGAGCGCATCAAGTACAGCATTTACTAATTGGTATGGGTCTACACCTTCACAAAAAGGACAAATATACAGTGCATCTCTTTATGATACTAACAATCCTAATAGATTAGTTAATCTTTTACCTAATCATATAAGTTCAGATATAAGTAACAAACAGTTTTTAGATTTTATGGATATGATAGGTCAACAATTTGATGAATTATGGACTTACACAAAATCGGTTGCAGATGTAACAGATAGACAGAATGATTTAAGAGAAGGATTCTCTAAAGACTTGATTTATACTTTAGCTAAATCTTTAGGTTGGGATATACAAGATGGTAAAGATTTATTAGAGTTAAGTAGAATAGGTTTTGGTCAAAAAGTGAGTGGAAGTGGTGATTATTCTTTATATACGTCAGGTTCTATTAGCTCACCACCAGAAGCAGATATATCTAAAGAGATAACAAAAAGATTAATAGCTAGTATGCCATATATACTTAAATCAAAAGGTACTATTGGTTCTTTTAAAGCAATTATGAATTGTTATGGTATACCATCTTCTATATTACGAGTGAGAGAGTATGGTGGGATACAAAAATCAAATCAACGAGATTCATTTGAAATATCTAGAAAGTTTACTAAAGCATTGGGATTTAGAAGTTCTCAGTACGTCACAAGTAGTTGGGCCGATGATGGAACTACAAGTAGAAAACCTGAAACAGTAGAATTAAGATTTAGAGCAGTATCTGGTTCTGATCAAGTTTTAATTCAAAAAGACGCGAAGTGGGCTATTAAGTTAAAAGATAACGCTTCATCAGATAATAACGGTACAGTTTCATTTATGTTATCTGGATCTGATGGTTATAAAGAAGTTAGTTCTTCATTACTACCAGTATTTGATGGTGAATATTATTCAGTAATGTTAAAGAAATCAAAATTAAATATTGAATTATTTTCCTTTCCAGGATTTGAAACCGGATCAATATTTAATCCACCTTTTGTACCAGGTACAAATAGTGCAGAAAACGGAGTAATAAAAATAGTAAGTAGTTCTCAGGCAGTAACACGTTCATCTGGAAGTAATGGTCTACTTCATAAGAATACAGCTGATGTAGGATCAGATACTATTTCGTATTCTACTTTATATAAAAATGACGCTACTTTACCAGATTATGATGCATCAATAGCTAGTGTTAGTGAAGGTGATATTTATAAGTTTTCTGCTTATGCAAAAGTTTCTTCTAGTGGTGTTGATTCAGTAGGTAGTTTAACTTTATTTGAATTAGATAGTAACGGTAATGTTGTTAATTGGGATGCTGAACAACTTTATGCTTCAATTGATGGTGGGATTAAAACTTCTGATATTGTAGGTTTAAATGAAACTGATTGGAACCAAATACAAGTGACTAAAACTATAAAGTTTGCTAATACATCAGGATTAGGTATTCGTTTTGAAAATCGTAAACCAGGTTCAACTATTTATTGGGATGAGGCATCAGTAAGAAAAATTTCTACAAATACAGATTCAATATCTGATTCATTTAGTTATGATTTATTTGTTAAAAAATATGACGCGGGATTAGATAGAATATTACATTCATCTAAAACATCAATGGTTATTACTGGTTCTAATGCTGTATCATACTCATATAACGCATCTTGGACTGGTAGTGGAGATTTATATCTTGCCGGTGGTCCAACTTCAGGATCATTTAGTGCAAATAAATTAACAGGTTCTTTAATGGAATTTAGATTATGGAATGAACCATTAAAAGAAAGTAGATTTAATACTCACGTTTCAAATCCAAAGTCTTATGTGGGTAATACACCAACCGCTTCATATTATAATTTAATTAGAAGATATTCATTTGACGACAATACTACATTATCTGATACAAGTACTATTAGAGATGTAAGACCTAATCAGGATACTACTGTAGCTGGGTATACAAATGGATTTGGTGGAGTAAATATGTTTGAATCAGTTGTAGATAAAACAAAAACTATAATACCAAATCACGGTCCTAATAGAAGAAGTGCAACTAAAATAAGAATAGAAAATAATTTTATAAGTGGTAGTAGTGCCGGATTAAGTAGAACTAGAAGGTGGGATACAAGTGCAAACGACCATTCACCTACAGATTCATCTAAATTGGGTATTTACTTTTCACCAGTTGATGCGGTAAATGAAGATATTGTATTATCTTTTGCTAATTTAGATTTTAATAAATATTTAGGAGATCCTAGAGATAACTTTAAAGAACAATATAGTGAATTAAAAGATGTATCAAATGAATATTTTAAAAAGTATGACGATAATAATGATTTTTGGGATTACATGAGTATTATAAAATATTATGATCAAAGTATATTTAAACAACTTAGAAAAGTAATACCTGCACGTACAAAACCACATTTAGGAACAGTAATTGAAGGTAATATTTTCGAAAGGCCTAAATCACCAGTTCAAAGAAACAATCCTTCTTTCACTAAACCTTTTTACGAAGATACAATAAATATTTTAATACCAGATCAAGACCATGAAAAAAGTGGATCAATACTAGATATAAAAACTGAATATCCAACATATTTAGCTACTATTACTGAATCACTATTTAGAAATCCTTCATTATATCAATTTTCAGCTAGTGATAACTATGAAGATAGAAATTTGTATTCAGGTAGTTATGTAACAGCGAAATATGGTGGTCCTAATTATGTTTTTTCAGAAGCTACTGGGTCAATTATTTTAAAAAATACTACATCACAATATAATCAAGAGTATAGTTTCATATATACAAGTTCACGTGATTTTGATAAAAGTCTTAAAAAGAGTATTAACAGATTTGAAAACTTTTATCATACTAAATCATTAATAGATTCTGATTTAGATACTGGATATCAACATATAACAGCATGGAATAGGTCATTTTATGAAGGAGTAAAAAATACTTCTAATACAACACTTGATGGTGATTTACCAATTATTATTAGAACAACATCACCTACAGTAGCTGTACCTACAGATTCACCAGATTCAAACTTAACTATAATTGATAAGGAAAGATAAAATGTATAAAAACTTTACATTTAGATATTTATTTTTAGAACAACATCACCTACAGTAGCTGTACCTACAGATTCACCAGATTCAAACTTAACTATAATTGATAAGGAAAGATAAAATGTATAAAAACTTTACATTTAGATATTTATTTTTAGAAAAGTTATATCAATTTATTAATTTATGGAGATATTAAGTGGGATTTTTAGATAATTCTAGTATTACAGTAGATGCGATTCTTACAACAAAAGGTCGTCAAATACTCTCTCAAGGAGGTAATTTTGATATAACTAAATTTGCTCTAAGTGATGAAGAAATAGATTATACAATGTATGACTCAACACATCCAGACGGAAATTCTTCTTTTGGTTTAATGATTGATAATACTTCAGTATTAGAAGCGACTCCGAATAGAACTGATCTTCAAAGTTTTTTAGTAGATAGTTCACAGATGGGTTCTTCAATCACACTTTCAGTAATAGACTGGAGAGGAGTATATTGGGGTGCTAGATTTAGTGCAAGACCAGTAACAGTTGGAACAGAAGAGGAAGAAGCGGAAGATTATACATTTACAATTGAAAATACAAAGATAGTTCGATTTAATAGATATTTTTTTGAAGGTCAAGCTTGGGCATCAGATACATGGTTTAGAAGTACTGATACTAAAGCATTTGTAGCTAAAGGAATTGAATTTAGAGCACAGTCAATAAATTCAGATGCAATGACGACTATCACAGTCAGAGGAAATGTTTCCGGAATAACTAAAGTACTTACTGTAGAAGTTAGAGCTAACCCTGATTCAAGTATCAGTCCGTTTAATAATACAGTAGATGTAACAGATGAATCTGTTTACATAACACCATGGAGATAAAAATATGGGATTTTTAGATAACACAAGCGTTACAGTTGACGCTATTTTAACAAAAAGAGGTAGAGAGATTTTATCTACCGGAGGTGATTTTCAAATTACTAAATTTTCTCTTAGTGATGAAGAAGTAGATTATACATTATATGACGTAACTCATCCTAATGGAACTGATTATTACGGTACAGTTATTGAAAATATGAATTTATTAGAAGCAACACCTAATAGAGCAAATTTTAGAAGTTTTTTGGTAAATCAATCATTAGCAGGAGCGTCAGTTACATTAGATACTCTAAATTATAGTCAGGTAAACAAATTAACTACATTAGCATTAAGTCCAACAACAATTGGATCACCTGATGAAAATTATACATTTACAATTGAAAATACAAATGTAGTTAAGTTTTCTAATAACTCAACAGCTAGAACAGTAACAGCAAAATCTATAGAACTAATTGCTCAATCTGTTAACCCAGGAGCTACAACAACTGTAACAGTAACAGGTGTAAATTCAGGTGTAACAAATGTAGTTACTATTTCTGTAAAAGCTGATGCTGCTTCAAGTCAGGATCCTAGTGGTCCTCAAAAGACAGTTCAAAGAACATTTCAACGACAACAACAACAACAACAACAGTCTCAACAAGAGAAACAAGAAGGAATTAAAACAGAGTTTTAAAAGAAACCCTTAGGTAGTATCGTATAGGAGAATATAATATGGCTTTTTATAAAATGTTTAATCCAGATGAAGATGTAAATGAAGATAATGCTATCGTTACATCAGGATTATTTCAAGATGGTGCATCAAGTATAACAGGATTTCACTCATCATCTACACAATATTCAAACACAGGTGATTATTCAATTGATGTTTATAGATATGATCCAGCTAGTAACGCTTCAGCGTCAGTACAATTTGGAGTAGCATATGGACATAGAGAAGGTAGTGGTTCTTTAGGAACAAAGGGTGCTACTGGAGATAGAACTACTGCAGCTATTTTTGGTCAATTTAATAATTTAATAAATCCTCCAGAAACTAAAAATTTTAAGTTCCAAGCAAATACTACGGCGAAACAAATATATGCAGTTGTATTTAACAGAGCTAGAATGAGAGAATCTATTGAACCCGGAGGTTGGGAATTACGTTTACATGCGGGTGGTACAGGTACTACTACGGTAAAATTAATTGATGATTCATCTACAAATCAAGGTGGTAATACAGATCAAAGAAATTTCGCTCCAGAATATAATGTTGTTAGTGGTACATTAAGTGGTGGAACTTCAATAAAGACAGCAGCTTCAGCTGAATCTTCAGGTAATGGTGGTTCATATGGAACTTTTTACCCAAAACTAGGTGTTATTTTATTAAATCCTGAAAGATTGCAAGCAGCGTCACTTTTAATGGCTACAGTAAGTGCTTCAAATAGTGATAGTAGAAATGATTTAACTTTTTTCAAAGCGATAAAAAGTGGTTCTTACTTTTTAACAAAAAGACAAGAAGAAATAACTTCCCGTCATTATTTTGTTAGAGCTACTGCAAATAACTTTAACTCTACAACAAATGAAACTTTTTACACAGAATCAGTTTCTGGAGTGAAACAAGTTATATCAGGTTTAAGGACAGATCCTAAAGTTTATATTACTACAGTAGGTCTTTATAATGATGATAATGAATTACTTGCAATTGCGAAATTAAGTAAACCAATATTAAAATCAAAATCAAGGGAAGCCTTAATAAAAGTAAAACTTGACTTTTAAGGGCTAGTTTTATCATGTCTTTCAGAAAAAATCTTGAACCCGAAGATGTTCTGATATCATCCTTTCAAGTACATAAATCCTTTACGTTTACTGAAGCTGATAGTGGAAGTGGAGTTTATGCAGTTAATCTTGTAAAAGGTACTGATTCTAATTCATATAATTATGATCTATCTTCTGCAGACTCTTCTAGTTTTGGTACTGGAAGTGAAGATTCACCGAAAACAAGAACATTTTTTCATGTTCCGTTATATCACTCTATTAATAAATTATATTATAAAGATATAGATAATATTAGAGGATATGTTGATTATTTTAGAGGTGTACCTACTTCGTCAAAAGCGATTGTTAATTATACTTCAACAAGAAATTTATATGATACTAATTTACCACTTAGAAGGCCTCATACAAGACAGTTAAAAAATAATGCAGTACTTATTACTATTCCACAAAAATTTTATGGAGAACATATAAAACCTACATCTATTAAATTAACAGATAACAGTACTTCTGAAACATTTATATTACGTGATGATGGATATGGTAATTTATATGATGCAGCATACAGTTCAAGTTATGCTTCTAGAGCACCAGATACAAATCATAGTGGTAGTTTAGTCGGTAATGTTTTTTATAATGATGGAGTTATTGTTATTACTGAGACAGGATCATATTCTACAGTAGGAACTGGTACAGGTTCTGATGGATTTAGTTTAAAACTTGAATCATCACAAACAATATATGAAAGAGAATACGTTTGTAAAGTGACTGAAGAAGAGTTTCAACATACTACTAATAGAAGTTTGAAAGTTGATTATAGTGGTAGTGTAGCTTTTTCGGGTAGTGCATTCTCTTCATCTTTTTCTAATACAGTTCACGATGGATTTCCATATGATATAATTGGATACGCTACAAGTTCGTATAAAACATCAAGAGAATATGAAATCGGTACTAAATTAATTGGTGAATCAACACATTCTGAATTCGCAACCTATGTTTCAACTATAGGTTTATATAATGATCAAAATGAATTATTAGCAGTTGGTAAAACTGCAAAACCAATAAAAAATGATAAGGAATTAGCATTAACTTTTGTTGTAAGATTTGATACAAATTAATACATAATCAAATATTTATAGATATATAGAATTTTTTATTCGGAGAGAAATATGAAAAAATTATTAATAGGATTATTATTATCCACTTCTTTATTTGGACAAGAGTTTATCTTTAACTTTTTTAAGTATTCAACTGCTTATGCGAGTTTTAGTTTAAACGCTCCAAGATATCAAGACGATAGATTCAGTATCGTAGGCGGTTTAAGTACAGGTCTATTAGAGGTTGGTAGAGATAAAAGAGAATTGGAACCTGATTTTCAAAAGTCTTTTGGTTTAAGAAAAATTGGTAGATTTAAGTATGAACCAAAAAGAGGTGTTAAGAACGCTGGAAATGGTGGAACTTGGTATGATGGTTCAGAACAAAACGCAAATGAAAATGCTACATTTGGACCAGTTAAAGGATGGGAATATTTAGTTAAATGGACTGAAGGTCGTCAATGGGGAAATGAATACTTGAATCAAGAATATTGGTTGAGATATACTGGTGATTTGTTAATGGCTAAAGTAGGTTGGACAGAATTAGGATTAGAAGATATTGAATATTTACAAGGTGATATAAGACTTAAATGGACACCACCAATATTAGATGATAAAATAAATTTAAGTGTTGGATTTAAACACAGACAACATCCAGTATATGGATTTGATGCTATGGTATTAGATACAACTTGGTATAGAGGTTCTTGGTACAATTTCGCAGAAGATGCATTTGGTGTTGATGATAACGCTTGGTTTACTGAAGATTATCATTTAAATGGTGACCAAGATATTCAATTATATGAAATAGACCCTGTAACTGGTGAGTTAAGACCAATTGAAGGTGGAGGTCCTTTTTGGAATGATGATGGTAGATTTGTTGGTGTTGATTGGTTATGGAGAGACCAAGATGGTAGGATATTCGCTTATACAGACAGAGAATATTTCTTATATCATTTTCCAGGGATGTTAGAAGATTATATCAGTAGTTTAAAAAGAGATTTAGGATATCAAAGAGAAACTTCATTAGTGATTGGAGCTGATTATTACCACTATGATGATAATTGGTGGTTACACAGCTGGGCAAATTGGTTACCATATCACTACGGACATGATAAGTATTCTTATCATAATGGATCAGCTTATCAAGAACATTTAGAAGAAAACAAAGCTCCAGAACATTTTATGTTTATGGAACCAATGTGGATGAGTTGGAGTGATTATGACTTCGGAGCAATTTTTGGTGTAAAACTTAAAGATAATCTCGGAGTATTTGCAGAAGGTCGTTATCTCAATTATTGGGAAAGACCAGCCTATGACTTTAAGTTTGGTATAAATTATCAATTCGTAGGATTTTAGGAGAAATAAAATGCCTAATAGAAAAGCGAAAGATAGAAAATGGAAGAAACGTAAACTTAATGAAAAGTGGAAAAAAGAGGGAAGAACAGCTGCACAGCATAAAAAATGGTTAAGTAAAAATAAAAATAAAAATGAAATAATGTGGGGGAGATAAATGTTTAAAAAAGGATTACTATTATTAACGATATTGTTTTTTAATTGTGAAGACACAAAAGACAATATTCCAGAACAATCTATAAAAATGTGGTTAAATGGAGAAGAAGTAAATGTTGGACAAACTTATAAATCTATAACAACTTATGGTTCACGAGATACTTATATAGATTCAATTGGTTCAGACGGAACTTGGATTGTAGAACAAAAAACTAGGAAAATATTTGTAATTCATTTTCAAGCTGAAGATGGTAGAGTTCTTGCACAAAACGAACACTATGCACTTATATTTGTTGATTGGGATGCGGCAAGTTTTACTTCAAGTTTAATTAATGAGGGAATTTATACGAATCCTTCATCAGATGATAAAGAAGTATTATTACAGATAGTAGGACCTTATGACTATACAATAGGTGCAGACGCAGAGATTACTAAACTTCAAATGTTATCATCAGGACAATATGCAAGTGGGAGAGCAGAAGGAAGTTTCTTTAATCCATTCGCTGATGCAGAGGTATTTGGTATTTTAGAATTTGAAAATTTACATATAGGTACTGATGAAGAAAATACAACATATTATAATTTACAAAGGGATTAAAATGAAGAAATTAATATTTTTACTTGCGTTATTAATTCCAATTTCAGCTCAAGAAGTTGAAAAGGAAGAAGTAAAAGAAACTCCAACTGAAAAAGTTGTTAGACATATTCAAGACGCAGACTTTAGAAAGTTTGAAGCAGCTCATCGTAGAGCTCATTCGAAACGTGGAGAAGGTCATTCAGTTAGAAAATCAAAACATGAAATACATTGGTTTAGTAAGGTCGTAGTCATAACAGGTGCTGGTGTGATTGGATACTATATTGGTTTAAATGAAAGAAAAAAAGGTCGTAAAAGTGGTTGGAATAGACCTGAATATTATTGGGGTGAAAGAAAATGATTTTAGAAATATTATTACCGTTATTTATTATATTGTATTGGTTTAGTGAAGGTGTGACAGAAGGATATACTTGGGCTAAAGCAAAGAGAAGAAAAGAAAATAAATTAATTCATCCTAATAATGGTAAAAATGGTATTATGGATTATCATGGTTGGAGAATATTTGAAAACTTAGGTATATGGGGTACAGTAATTACTGCTTATTTTATGAAACCGTGCTGTGATGTACCAGTTAAATCTTTCTTTTTATTAGGTGTAGGTGCCTGGTTAATAGGAACTTTTTGTTATGAAGCAGCATTAAACCATATTTATTATAATAAGATATGGAAACCAGTTGATTACAAATGGCACATATTTGGAAAAGATATACCCTGGTTTGGGGGTAAGAAGTCATTAGTTCTAGTAGGAGTAGGATTAATAGTAATATTATTAGGTATTTTTTGGAGATAGAAATGGCACTTAACGGAAAAAGATTAGGTGATTTACTTTTAGAAGCTGACGTATTAAATAAAAGACAATTACAAAGAGCGTTAGCCTTACAAGAATCAGGTGATAAAAGACAATTAGGTGAAATACTAATTGAGCTAGGATTTATTACATTAGAAGATTTAACAGAAATTATGTTATCGAATGGTACTAAACCACCTCCACAAACATTATCAGTAAAACCAAAAGAATTAAGTGAAGAAGCTGTATTAAATACGAAGTTTACATTATCAGTTCAAACTATGGTAGCCGCGGCGACAGGTATTGCATCCTTAGTTGGAATGTGGTATATGTTACAAGCAGACATACAAGAAGCAAAAGAACTTCCTAATTTATCAAGCTTATATGAAAATGAGTATCCGTCAAGACCTGAAGGACATAATTGGCCAAGATCATATGAACAATATAAAACTCAAGTCGGTTCATTACAAGAAGATATGGACGATGTTTATGAAACTTTAGAAGAGTATGAAGATTCAATTAAAGAACTTCGAAGATTAGTTTCTGATTTACGGGTGCAGGTAGCTAACAAAAGGGATAAATAGTTATGAATAATATATTTAAAGTGATAAGTTTAACAATACTGTGGTTTTTATATGCGAGTTATGTTTGGGCGCAAGATGAAGAAAAAGTTGAAAAAGTAAGTGATAGTAATTTTAAACAACATATTTCTAAAGGTGTAGTTGTAGTAAAATTTACTGCAAAATGGAGCGATAAAAATTCCGCGTATGATGAAGATGTTTTAGGTAAAGTAAAGGGACATGAAAAAGCTAAAATTATAACAGTCGCCTCAGAGGACACTAAAAAAGTTTGTAAAAAGTTAAGACTAAGAAATTTTCCATCTATAGTTTTGTTTTATGACGGATCAAAAAAAGACGTATGGAAGGCTGATATGGATGGTATATTAGATGTAACACATAAAGATATTAAAAGTTCAATTGATGATATAATAGCAGGAGACGTATTCTAATGGCTAATTTACCAACAGGACCCGATGTAGCTAATGGTGGAGATGGACTCCCCGATTGGATGCAATTTTCAATCACAGTAGCAATATTTGGTCTATTCATATGGATTATTTGGTTACTATTTCATGCTACCTTAGATGATAAATTCAGAGATTTAATGAATATCATTGTTGGTGGGTTTTTAGCATCATTTGGTAAAGTTGTGGATTTTTGGTTCAAACACGATAGTAAGAAAAAATCAAGTGGTATAGTTAAATGTACAGGTGGTAAATAATGATTAAATTAAAAGACTTAATAACAGAAGTAAATCCTGATGAAAACTTCATCCGTGCCGGTGATGCCTTTAAAGATGGTAATTCAATTGAGATAGCGGTAGAGAAGTTTATGGGTAAATGGAGAACTGTATCTTTTGATTTACAAAGAATGAAGAGTAATGCAGTTGGAACTAATAATATGTTATATAAACAGAAAGTACAGAAATTAACTTCGTCAATAAAATCAAAAATTAAAAAAATTACTAAGAATCCTGAAGAGGCCCATTTTATAAATCAAGATGATTCAAATATGGTTAAAAAATTATTGAGAGCAATAAAGTGATTAAGTTAAAAGATTTATTATATGAACGTGATGAAAATGACACTAAAAATAGTGGTGGTATTTTATACTATTATGGTGATCAAGTATTATTATGTTTAGGAAGCAGTTCAGGTAAATGGAACGTTCCTAAAGGACATATTATGAAAGGGGAAGATCCATTAGACGGAGCTGTTAGAGAATTTAAAGAAGAAACTCAAATAATGTTAAATGGTATTCCTAAATTAGAAAATACATATAAAAAAGATAATGGTGGAACATTTTATTTATATGTTTTTAAAGGTGAAAAAAGATTTGTACCTCATTTAGACTTTGAACATACTGATTGGGGTTATTTTGATATAGGTAATTTACCAGAACCGATAGATGATTGGGTTAAGGAAACTATAGAAAATGATTAAGTTAAAAGGTATAGTAGAAGGATATACACCACGAAGAAATGATAGTATGAAAACTGTATTCTTTTCTGCAGTAGAAGCTTTAGAAGATTTAGCTGAACTTTTTAGAGAAAGAGATGAAAGAGTTACTGCAAAAGCTTTAGAAAGAATATCACAGAATATTAGAAATATAATAACTGCAAATAAAACTTATAAGAAACATAAAAATGATTAAGTTAAAGGATATATTAGAAGGTAGTGTAACAGGAAATATAAAAGGTGTTAAAGGTTATACTGCTTTTATTAAACCATCTCAATGGGATAGTAAAAAGAAATCACTAGAAAAATCAATTAGTAGTTCTACAGGTTATATAATGGTAGGTAATAAAGAATTAGTTAAACCAGATGATGAAATATACAGAGGTTGGAAAAGACCAGCAATGTTAAAAATGAAACCTCTTTTATCAGAAAGAGTAGATTATCATGACACCGCATCTGAAATAATAAAATCGTATGGATTAAAGTCTAAGGTAAATTTTACAAATGTAGCACAAAAAGGTGATTATAATTGGAAAAAGGATATTATTAATTTAAGACATAGTTATTCTTCAATGAAAGAATTTTTAATGACTGTATTACATGAGATACATCACGCTCTTCAAAGAAAGAAATTTGGTGTAAATAAATATGAAAAGTTATATCAAAGAGCCGGTGATTTAGCAGTTCATCAGGGAAAAGACTTTCATGATGATAATCCATTTGAAGAAGATGCAGAAAAATGGGCTAAAAAAAATATATCAAAGTGGATGCAAAAATAAGTTTATTTGAAGTATATTTTTAATACTTATAATAGTAAGTTATGAAACCACGTAGTGCCAAAAATAAGGGTAAACGGTTACAAAATAAAATCCGTGATTTAATACTCGAAAAATTCGATACTTTAGAACCTGATGATGTTCGTTCTATTACTATGGGAGATTCAGGTGAGGATATACTCTTATCACCCGCGGCTCGTAAACAGTTTCCTTTTAGTGTAGAATGTAAAAATCAAGAGAAGTTGAATATATGGAGTGCGATAGAACAGGCTGAAAATAATAGTGGTAATCATACACCTTTAGTTATATTTAAAAGAAACAGGACAAAAACATACGCAGTATTAGAATTTGATAAGTTATTAGAATTACTAAATGAATCAGAATAAAATCGTCAATCTACTTAATAGAGTATTAAACTCTAATGGTACAAAATTAAAGAAACAAAATGAGTATATGTATTGGTCTCCGTTTGTTTCACATCACAAACCTAAATTACAAATTAATATACAGAACGGTAATTGGCATTGTTGGGTTTCTAATATGGGTGGCCGTAATTTATTTCAGTTACTAAAAAAAGTAGGAGCTTCTAAACAACATTTCGATGAACTTATAGAATTAGTAGATGATGTTCCACGTTATAAAAAGAGTATAAAGAATAAAAAAGAAATAGTTCAATTACCAAAAGAATTTAAACCTCTTTGGAACGGAAGTGACAGTATTGTAAAACGACATGCGTTAAGTTATTTATACAAAAGAGAAATGGATGATAGTGATATACTGAAATATAATATCGGTTATTGTGATGAAGGATTGTATTCAAATCGTATTATTGTTCCGTCTTATGATGAAAATGGACAACTAAATTTTTTTGTAGGTAGAGATTTTTATAACGGTAAAATGAAATATCGTAATACACCAACAACAAAGAACATAATAGGATTTGATTTATTTATCAATTGGGATGAACCGATTATATTATGTGAAGGTGTGTTTGATGCGATGACTTTTAAAAGAAACGCAATTCCACTTTTTGGTAAAACTGTTATGAGTAAATTACAGAAGAAAATAATTGAAAGAAAAGTTAAAACTATATATTTAGCTTTAGACAATGACGCATTAGACGATGCAGTACAGATTTCAGAAAATTTTATTAATAATGGTATAGATGTTAGAATGATTAAGTTTCAAGAAAAAGACCCAAATGAGATTGGTTTTCAAAATTTGTTATATTTAATTAATAAGACAACAAAAACTAAATTCTCAGACTTAATAAGGTTAAAGTTAAATGGCAAAACAAAAAAACATATGGAAGTATTATGATGATTGGAAAGTTCATATCACTAATTCTGAACTTATGGAAAGTGTATGCCAAAAATTTAATTTTATGAATCAAATGGATAGTTGTACTAAATATTACGATGGTAATATACATAATCCAATAGCTTGGGACATAATAGTACCAGATAAATTTATAAATGATGTTAAAAAACATATTAAGGATTTTGTTTGATTAAACCAAATGTTGTAAAAGTTCCATTTCGTAAATTAAAACACATACACCACATTTCAGACATACAAATTCGTAATCTCAAACGACATAGAGAATACGAAGAAGTTTTTGAAAGAACTTACGAAGAGGTACGTAAAAATAAAGACAATGCAGTAGCGTATATTGGTGGTGATATAGCTCACTCTAAAACTGATATGTCTCCTGAGTTGATTGATCAGTTATCAAGGTTATTTAAAAATTTAGCAGATATATGTCCTACAATTATTATCGCTGGTAATCACGATTGTAATCTAAACAATCGTTCTCGGATGGATTGTCTTTCCCCAATAGTAGATAATTTAAAACATCCAAATTTACATTATTTAAAAGATACAGGTGTGTATAAATGTGCTGATGTATCATTTGTAGTATGGGATGTTTGGGATGATAAAAAAGAATATATTAAAGCTAAAGATGTTGACGGTAAGACAAAGATTGTATTATTTCACGGGACAGTAGATAGATGTGAAACTGATTTAGGATTCAGATTACCTTCTGATGTGAAGATTACTCAATTCAAAGGTTATGATATGGGATTGTTGGGTGATATTCATAAAAGACAACATTTAAATAAGAAAGAAACCATTTCTTATTGTGGTTCATTAGTTCAACAGAATCATGGTGAAGGATTGAGTCATGGTTATTTACTGTGGGATGTTCCAAATAGAAAATCAAAGTATATAGAAATACCAAATGACTATGGTTAGTACACATTAGATATAGATAATG
>Ga0209349_1000829_pt1 | contig 15492 bp, 27 predicted proteins | sample ETNvirnome_2_130_FD_184067 | JGI IMG/M metagenome (GOLD analysis project Ga0209349, IMG submission 184067) | Marine viral communities from the Pacific Ocean - ETNP_2_130 (SPAdes) (version 2) | ecosystem: Environmental > Aquatic > Marine > Oceanic | place: Pacific Ocean | collected 2013-06-22
ACCAGGTTAGTAGTGGAATCTTAACCTAACCGAAATACCAAAACCCCAGGCCCACCAACCAATATCAGGAAATCGACATGGGAGTGCCAAGGCATCAACTCAAACTCATCGACTACGTCTGCTCAAAGTGCGGATGGACTGGAAAGCGAAGGGGCAAGATCTCACAAGCACTATGCCGGAAGTGCGGACACATGCCACATCCCGTATCCCGGCCCCGAGGCAGACCAAAGAAGCGGAGGAACATCGTTCCAGTACCAAACGTAGTCCTTGGGGAGTACTCAGGACCCAAGTCTGTACGTACATCTTTGAACCAGGGTCTTTTAGACTCTGTCTGTAAGACTGTACAAGCTTCTAAGGTACATCCCGAAGTCGCCGCAATGGCACAAGGAATACCAAAGCAGACCTTCCACGATTGGCGCAAACAGGGAGCCGAGGACCTCCAAAACAATAGGTCAACGATTTTCGCCGAGTTAACCGGACGGCTGGAAAAGGCCCGTGCGGAGGGCGAAGTTGACCTTTTGAACCAGGCAGAGGATCTGGCGAAGGGCAATAAGGCAAGCTGGATGCGTACATACAGGCATTTGGAGAGCTGGTCGAGGGACAGATGGGTGAAGAGCGAAAGACTGGAGTTGGAAGCTAGACTTGTGGACGTGGACACAGTACCGGATAGGCCTGTGGGGATCGGGGGATTTTTGGACCGTGCACGCCTTCAGGGCGGCGTGGCGGGGGAGCTCCAAGCGGGAGCCGTGGACGCCGAGTTTGCCGAGATCCCCGTATCTGATGGAACGAAGGGTGACAAAGCGGCGGAATCGAGCGGTGACCAAGCGGGCACCGGTGCACAGATGGACCAGGGGCCGGCGAGCTCGAGCGAAGCGTAGGGGTGGGAGTCCCCGCCCCCCCCTCCCCCCTATAATATCTGGTGTGCTCCCGGTAATTTTGTATCCCTAAAGGGGTTTTTGGTTTTGAGGGGTGGTGATAATGGTGATCCCGGGTCCAGCTTGGGACGAGTAGCTTTGGCTGGTGGGTGTGCTGATGTTTAGTTGCAGGCCGGATGAGGGGCCGGGCGTCCGCCAGCCAGGCTAATCGGGTTCCGCCAGGATATTTTGATTTGTGCAAAGGGGGTTGAGCCGGGATGAGTGGTGATGGCAGGCTGAACCCGAATGACAAGAACTGGGTTGCGTTCCTGACCACGTGGTATGAGACGGGTGGCCCTCCGCCGGAGTCGTGTGTGCTGGACACGCCGCAGTGCACGGCGTATGAGGGGATCCACATGCACCCCAAGCAGGCTGAGTGGCTCGATCGCTTTAAGGACCTGGGCACGACGTGGCCCGGGCAGGGTGGGTGATGACGCGCATTGTGCTGATGGACGGCCCTGCGAATAATTGCGTGTATGAGATCGACTGCGCGCCGGTGCACCTGCACAAGGTCGAGTATCGGATTCCGATGCAGGTGCCTGTGGAGTGCCCTCACGCGTCCGATGACGAGGTCGAGGTGGAGGCGGTGTATGAATGCCTTCACGACAATGTGTTCATATTTGCGGGGGTGGAGGAATGAGGGTCCGGTTCGAGGTCGACGGCCGGCCGTTCGTGATGGACGTGCGCCGGCGCCGTGGGGCAACGCGGGCCTCGCTGACGTTCAGTCACACAACGGCAACGAATGAGCAGTGGAAGAACAGGGTGATGCCCGATCCACCCCCCCCCACTTGGTGAAGGACGCCATGCGCAAGGCGTTCGACGGATGCAAGTCGGGCGGCGTGATGAAGATTGGCTGGGACCCGGAGTGGGAGGAGGGCGAATGACCACGGACGAGCGTAAGGGCTACCTGATGGCGCTGCAGACGATGGATGCGCGGCTGGTGCTGATCAAGGTCAACGTGCAAAACACGTGCTGCGGGCTGGCGTTCAACAACGTGGTGTCGCAGGCGCGCAAGGTCGTGAAGGAGCTGGTGGCCAAGGCATGAAGTATCCTGTTCGACGTCCGCTGCACGACCTGCTGGGGATCCCGTATGTGATGGACGAGGGCGACGGCCTGTGCCGGTGTGGGCAGCCCGGGTTCAGGAATGAAAAGGCCACGGACAACCCAATCGAATGCATGAAGCACTGGACGTCGGTGATCACCATCCGAGGGGAGGAGATCCGAAAGTGAACCTCCCCCCCTACAGCGAGGCGACGTGCGGCATTTGTTCCAGGGAGCTGCGCGAAAACCCCGCTATGCACCTGCACACGGTGCGTGTCGAGGAGTATGAGGCCGACAGGGATGGCGAGTTCGACGAGTGGATGGCCCAACACAGGATGTCGTTCCACCAGTCGTGTGTGGCGAAGGTCTTGCTACAAGTGGTGACGATGGACAGGCGGGATATGAGGGAACTCCTAACCGGGAGGCCGGCATGAGGCGGACACAGAACGCCCGGTGGTCGAAGGACGAGAGGAAGTTCGCCGTTCAGTACTGGGGGCGGCAGGGCGTGACGGAATACAGCCGCAACATGGGACTCGATACCGCGCCGCTGGGCGGAATGAACAATGCTATGACCGCCGCCGAGGTGCGCAGGATGGTGACGGGGATGGACCACGGCGAGTTCAGCGAGCTACGCATCACAACCGGGAGGTAGTGACGTGATCAAGGAAGTGGAGATCATTCGCGAGGTGGGCACGCCCCTCACCGAGGCGGAGCTTTTGACTGTCACCTCCGCCCTGAATGGCGTGATCCGCAAGGTCAATACCCTGTGCCAGATCATGGACAGGAAGTACGCTACGGACAAGCACAAGGGCGTGCTGTCGGAGTATGTGGATCCCAATGTCGCGGAGGGCCCATGAGCGACGATATCCAAACAATGCCCATCCGCGATATCGTCCATCCGCCAAACATGGACATTTACGTCCTACGCATTGGGATATCCGGCAAGGAACTGAAGTTTTCCGGGGGCGGCGCGCGGAGCTTCCAGCGGTACATGGACAGCCGCGGGTGGAACATCATGGACCGGGCCAAGTGCGATATCCTGCAGGAGTTCCGCGAGCGGATCGTCACGGGGTGTTTGGCCAATGTAGTTGACATCCCGTAGCGAGGTAGCTTATATTATGGCCCGAACCTCCATGCGTGTGATCAAGCACCAGCAGTCGTTCCGCAAGATGAGGCACAGCGAGCTGGCGGCACAGATACGCAAGCTGCGCCGGCGTGCGTTGCGTCACCTGAACATATTGCAGATCGCCGAGGAGGTGCAGCTGGAGCGCACGGGACACGACAAAGCTGATCCTGCGTAATATGCGCAGGCCTGCATAGGTCGTAGGGACACAAGGCGCGTAATGGCCCTCGAGGGATACCAATCCCTTGGGGGCATTTTTTGTTTGGGGTGGGCAATGTCGGACGTGTGGAAACCGCAGGTGGGATTCCAGACCGTGGCGCTGGACGCGCGCTACGTCATAGACGAGATGGGTATGTTGGGCGACCGCGGTGGCGGCAAGTCGTCCGTACTGCTCGTCGACTATGCCATGGGCTTGCAGGACACGCCATACCTGCTGGATGAGCACGGCGAGAAGATGATCGACCCCGACCCCAATGTGAAGGGGCCCCTCCGCCCCTGGAAGGGGATCCTGTTCAGGCGCCACTTCGCGGAGTTCGAGACGCTGATACAACGGTCGAAGGAGATCTACTACGGCCTTTACGGGGACAGAGCCCGTGGAGGCCGTTGCCATTATCTGGAAGGGGATAAAAAATGGCTGTTCTTCGACGAGCGCGGCGACCCCTACCCCGACATATCGCTACAATTCTTTCACATGGAGCACGATGCCGACGTCGACCAGTGGATCGGAACCGAGTGGCAGTGGGTGGGATTCGATGAGCTGCCGCAGTGGTCGTCGCCCAAGCCGTACCTGCGGATGATGTCGTCGGTGCGCTGCGGCGTGCCGGGCATCCCCATGCGCGTGCGGTTCACCGGCAACCCGGGGGGCGCCGGCATAGGGTGGATCAAGCGCAGGTTCCAGATCCCCGACGGCTCCAAGGAGAAGATCATAGAAGCGGCGCTGCCCAACCCGTATGGCATGGCGCCGATCGAGGAAACAGACCCACGCTCCGGCAAGAAGCTGACGCGCATGTTCCTGCTGTCGCTGCGCGAGGAGAATCTGCTGCTGAAACATGCCGACCCCCTGTACGAGGCGCGGCTCGCGGCATCCGTCGAGGGGGACCCCGAGCTCGAAAAGGCATGGGTCGACGCCGACTTCAGCGCCCTGTTCGGACAGTATTTCAAGGTCTTCGACAGCGACGTGCACAGGGTCGACGATCCGCTCGAGGTGCTGCCCGACGGCCGCGTGCCGCCCTTTTGGAAGCTGTATGGACACCTCGACTACGGCGAAAACGCCCCTACGGCATTTGGCCTGTGGGCCGTGGATCCCGACGACAACAAATACCTGATCGACGAGTACTACGTTGCCGGTGAGTGGGCGGGATACCATGCGTCGGGAATACGCGACCTGTGCAAGAACAGCCCATGGACCGGCGGCCGCATGCCGCAGACGGTATTCGCCGACAGCCAGATATGGCACACGCGTGCCGCCGAGAACATCGCCGCACGCAACAAGACCGTCGCCGACGTTTTCACCAAGGACGGCGGACTCCGGCTCCGGCCCTCGATCAAGGGACCGGGATCCCGCGTGCGGGGGTGGCGGCATTTGAAACAATGCCTGGCGCACGATGAGGTGAAAAAGCCGTCGGTGCGGTTCTTCGCCCACTGTGAGCACTGGGAGCGCGAGGTGAGGAATGCGATATACTCCGAGACGGGCGACAAGGAGGACATCGACAAGGGCTGTGAGGACCATCACCTGACGGGGACGATATACTTCCTCGGCGGCGCCTACAAAGGGAAGCTGCCGGCGGAGGAGGTGCCCGAGTCGGCGTCATACCCGACGATGGCGTACTACGCCGAGCAGCGCAAGGTCGCCGCACGCGGCGGCCAGGTAGAGTCATTTATCGTGCCGGGAGGCAAGCACAACGTAGATCAGATGCTGCTGGAGGTGGCGTGATGGCAAAGGCAACGGCGGCGCCGGACGTGAAGCGAGCTTACGGGCGCAAGAAGAAGCGCAAGGCGACCATGACGCTGGCCGACATCAGGACGCCAGCCGATTCCACGCGGGCAATGGGGCAACTGAAGGCGCGGTATGCCAAGGAACTCCGAAACGTCAATGCGGTGCGGCGCAAGAGCGGGTCCTCGACATTCACCCCGTCCGAGATCAAAGCTCAATCCGAATATGCCGCCAAACATTCCCTGCGAGGACGGGACTACCAAGAACGGATACATCGTAAGCTGGAGCACGAACGCAGTAAGGGCAAGAAGTAGCCACTAACCAACCGGGAGGTCATTGTTATGATCGTATGCAAGCCGCAGCACGCCGCAGATGCAGCCAACGCCCAGTTCGCCAACCTCGTGTGGCTCGCCGAGCAGCTCGCGCCGCACTTCGAAAAGCCCGCGATCGCGCGGTGTGCCGAGGTAGCAGGTGCGATCAGCTCCGATGCCGGGGAGGCCGTGCGGGCGTTGCTCGAGGGCAACCCGGGCGGCGGCAACGCCGGGGAGCCGCTGGCCGTGATGGTCGCCGACGCCGTGGCACAGAAGTTGGACGATGCCAAGCCAGCACCGGCCGCAGCCAAGCCGGCAAAAAAGGCCAAGACGCAGGAGTAGCGCATGGAGCACTACCCAACGAGCGACAGGGAACGTAAGGCGTTCTGGAAGAGCCAGCTGATGTCGGCCCGCCAGTTTATGAAGCCGTATATCGAGGCGGGCATGATGCTCGCCAAGATGTACAACCAGCTGCCGGCCAATGAGCGCCAGCGGATCCTCGACAGGGTAAGGCGCAGGAATAACAACGACGAGCGCGTCAAGGCGTCGCTCGTATTCGCGTGGGTGGACCAGTCCGTCGCCGGCATGGTGAGTGAGGGCGAGGTCGACTTCACCATCAAAGCAAAAAACAGGCTGGGCGTGGACCACGCCCCCGGCGTGCGCGCCAATGCCAACTACTGGTACAAGGAAACCGAGCAGGTCCTCGAGGACGAGGCCATGGCGCTGGATGCCCACCTGTTCTCGTTCGCCGTTAAGAAGATAGGCTGGGAATACGAGCTGGACGAAAATGAGGAGATCAAGCTCGTCGACCTGGCCGAGCTCGAGTTCATGAGCGCCGACGACGAAGGCCTGTACCTGGCCGAGGGGGAGCCCACCAGGGTCACGCGGATGCAGGACCAGGACGAGCACATACGCATCAACGGCATGCTGCTCGAGGATGAGACGATACCGCAGGAGATCAAAGACCTCATCATCAAGCCCCACATAAAGCGCCACGAGGAGTTCAAGCAGAAAATACAGCCCACGCCGCACGCCAACGTGAAGTACAGTGCGCCGTTCGGGCGACGGTGGCCGATCGATGACTTCCTCATGGACCCCGCGGCACTGTGCGGCCAGCAGGACGCAAGGTGGATCGCCTTCCGCATACGGCAGCCCGTATATCGGTGGAAGGCCAACAGCAACTACAACGACATCAACGAGCTCAAGCCCAACAGCGGCGTAGCCGGCGTGGACATACAGTCGTTCAACCAGCACGACGCCGCACAGGAAGCGATCGAAGACGAGTTCGACGACTACGCCCTGTGCGAAGGCTGGGAGATATGGGCGCGCGACTTTCCTGTTGCGGCGGGCTCCAGGCAGAACCTGCTGTGCGTGATGATAGAGACGCACGACACGCTGCCCCAGCATGAGGAGTGGCCCGAGGAATACCAGGCGCTGGACGACTACCCCGTCGAGGTGCTCAAGTTCCAGGACAATTTCAAGTCGTGGATCAACAAGCCCACGCTGACGCTGGCCGGCGCCGACAACCTGCAGGCGCTACAAACGGAATTCCTCGATGCCATGCTGTATGCCATGCGCAAGCAGAAAAGCATATACCTCGCCGACGCCGAGGTGTACGACGCCAACACCCTCAGCAACGTGACGGAGATGGACGACCAGTCCGTCGTCAGGGTCGAGGGACTGGCCGCGGCAGGCAAAGATGCCGTGCAGGTGTGGCCCCAGCAGACGCTGATGCAGGACTGGAACCAGATCAGCGGCATATACATGCAGCTGTTCGACAAGTCGGCGGGCGTGCCCGAGCCGCAGCGCCAGAAGTCGGCCGACACGGCGACAGAGGCGTCGATCATCGAGCGACGGGTGACGGCACGCGAGGACAGAAGGTTCCTGCGCTTCCGCAGGATGCAGGCCAACACGGCACGCAAGTGGTGGCAGCTCCAGACGCAAGCGCAACAGCCCGAGGGCGTGGACATCATCGACCCGCGCACCAACAAGGCCATAGGCGTCACACCGGAAATGGCCAAGGGCGAATACAGGTTCGACATCGACGCCAACGCACGCCGCAACTCGCAGGCCGTGCAGGAGAACAACGCCCTCAAGAAGCTGAACCTGTTCTCAGGCATCATGCCGCTGCTCACGCAGATGGGCATACCCTTCAACCTGGCGAAGGTGATTGAGGATACGCTGATAGCCTTCGGCGAGCGCGACGTGGCCTCATACATGCCCGGCACGCAGGACGAGTTCCTCCAAGCCCTGCAGGAGACGCTGGCCGATCCCGCAGCCAAGGACAAGCTGATGATGCTCATGGGCAGCATGACGCCGGGAGGCAACGGCATGGGATCAGGGCCGGGCCCCGCCGTTCCGCAGGAATACGCAGCCAACCCAGGCACCGAATCACGCCAAATGGCCGAGGCCGGCCGATTGGAGCAATGACATGGCACAGGCAACCGCAGCACCTGACGTGAAAAAGGCCTACGGGCGCAAGAAGAAGCGCAAGCGGATGACACTGGCCGACATCCACACGTCGGCTGACTCGACGCGCGCAATGGACGAATTTAAAGAGTACCGGCGCAAGGAGTACCGTGCTGCAAGCGAAGCGAGGCGCAAGCGAGGTGCCGAGCCGTTGACGAAAAAGGACATCGACGAAATGGCCGAGCATAGCGCCAAGCATTCCCTGCGAGGCAAGGATCTCCAGAAACGGATCCATCGCACACTCCAGCGACGGCGCAAGGACAGGAAAACCCACGTGGTCCCATGACATCGACCGTAGACACGCGGCCGATGCGGTCGCTCACGACATCGACGATGGAGCTGCAGATGCCATCCAAAAGTGCCAAGCAGGCACGCATGATGCGCGGAGCCGCACATGACAAGTCCTTCGCCAAGAAGGTCGGCGTGCCGCAGGATGTCGCCCGTGAGTTCGTGAGGGCCGACAAGCGGAAGCGCAAGTACAAAACCGGGAGCAAGTGATGCCACTTTACGAGTTCCAATGCCCCATGTGCGGGATGGCCGAGGACAGAACGGTGATGCTCGCGGACCTCGACAAGGAGCAGAAGTGCAACGACTGCTCTGCTCCGATGGAGCGCCAGTTTCCGCTTGAGGCGGCATTTGGGTTCCAGCCCTACGAGGCGTACTACGACGAGTCGCTGGGTATCGATATCGGAGGGCGGCGCGAGAAGAAGCAAACCCTCGCGGCCATGGGCTACGAGGAAACCGGCGACAGGGTCAAGGGTGCCCGCAACTTCGACAAGCACGCACCCCACCACGTCAAGCCGCTGCCGCCGCGCGGCGTCACGCTGTCAGACGTGCAGCGGGCGACGGCGCAGGCCAGGAAGGACAAGGACGAGCAGCGCCTGTATGGCGAAAAAGGCACAAAGGCCTACAGGCAGAGGCGGAGGATGGACAAGAGCAAGATGGTGCACGTCAACACACGAGTAGGATAACCACCGGGAGGATTTACTGACATGAATTTGGCAGACGAAGACCGCGACCCCATTGGCGATGCCATACGAGCGCAGTTGGCAGACCCGGATCCCGCACTCCAAGCTGCGACGTCCGACGAGGACGCAGCCGACGAGGGAACTACCGGCGATGCTGACGGCTCCAACGGGGCAGTGGACACTTCGGCAAGCGCGGGGGACGACGAGCAGGACCCCAACGACGGCGCCGGAACGACCGCAGATGCGGAAACGGGAGGGCGGCCTGGGTACGATTCTATGCTCGAAGCGATCACGAATGAATTTGGTGAGGATGGAGCAGACGCTTTCAAGGATCTGCAAAGGCGAACGACGCGTGCGGAACAACGCGCCAGCGAGGTTGAGGACCTGAAGGGCGAAGTGGAGGACATGCTTGCGACGATAGACGAGCGCGCCCCGGCACCCCAGGAGGGGGAGCCGGAGGAGCAGACGGGATACCAGGAGCTGGTTAGTCAGATCTCGGATCCCGACCAGCGCGAGTTTTTCCAGCAACTGCTCGATGCCAAGCTGCGTGACGAAGGGTTCGTCAAGCGTGACGAGCTCGACACGGAGCGGCAAAACGAGAGCGTACAGCGTGTATCCACGGAGGCAAACAGGGCGGGTGTCGAGGCGTTCGGAGAGCGCTTCGGCGAAATGGACAACGGCACATTCCGCCCCAACGCCGAGTATGTCGAAAGGGCACGCCCGACATTGGAGCGCCTGACAGACCAAGGCGCCCTGACGCACGGCGACCTGTTCAAGCTGGCATACTTCGACGACCTGGTCAAAGAGGCGCGGGCGGACGGCAGGAAGGCAGCACTGTCCGAGCGCAACGAGCAGGTCGGCGGCAGCGTGCGCCGAGCCAAGAGGGCCACGGTGGCATCGCGGCCCGGAGGAGGAACAGGCGACGCCCCGCTGTACGACCGCAACGACCCCAAGCAGGTCGGCAACATCATGGCCGCAACGCAACGCATACGTGAACGCCTGAACCAGATCTGACGACTGCTCCTCCAATAGCGTGAGGAGAAGGCAGCATGGCCGACTACACAACCGACACCAGAACCATTCAGTCGTTTCTCGCCGCGACGATCGAGAAGATGGTCAACGACGGCGTGGTTGCGGATGCCATTTACCAGAAAAGGTGGCTCCTCAACAAGCTGATGTCGACGGATGCAGTGCTGACCGTCGATGGCGGCGAGCGGCTGAGAGGTGCATTCCAGTACGCCAAGAACAGCACCGTCAGCTCGTATGCTGACGACGAGGTGCTGGACGTGACCCTCCAGGACAACGAAACGTCATGGTTCGTGAACTGGAAGCAGTACAGCGCTTCCATCGTCATCACGGGCAAGGAGATCACCCTCAACAAGGGGAACGAGACGCGGCTGTTCAACCTGCTGGCACAGCGCACGAAGGATGCTGCGCAGTCGGTGCAGGACGACGTCGTCGCGGGCATCTTCTCCGACGGCACGGGCAACGGGTCCAAGGACATCACGGGCCTCGAGGCTATGTGCGAGACAACGCCAGGCACCACGTCGTATGCTTCGGTGCCTACGTCAAACACGGCGTGGCGCAACATCTCGGCCCCGTCCGTGGGTGCCGCAGCCGTCAACCTTCTCCCCAACATGCGCTCCGGCGGCAACCAGGTGCTGGAGATCGGTGGCGAGGGACCCAACGTCGGCGTCGACCTGTGGGTCACCACGCGTGGCATCCACGAGTCGTATGAGGCACTTCACGTGCCTGCGCAGCGCTACAGCCCGACCGAGACGCCGGACTTCGGGCTCGAGAATTGCCCGCCGTTCAAGGGCGCGCCCGTGATCTGGGATCCGCAGCAGACGTCGGGGATGATGCACGGTCTGACCACGTCGGCCATGGGCCTGGCGTGCCACGAGGACCGGAAGTTCGCCGAGTCCGACGAAGGGCTCCAGAAGCCTGTCAACCAGGACACGCTGATCAGCCAGATTTTCGCATTGCTCAACCTGTTCACCACGAACAGGCAGAAGCAGGTGAAGCTGTCCGGCATCACCTAAGGAGGTCGACATGGCTGATGTCACACCGACCCTGGACACGGGAACCCCCCGGTCTGCGGGTGACCACAGCATTGTGACGGGGACGGTTGCGTGTCCTGACACCAATGCGAACGAGTTCGTGGTGGTTCCTACCACGGGTTACGTGCTCTGGTGTCACGTGGAGAACACGTCCGACGACGATGCCACCGTTCGGGTTGGCATCAACTTGGAGGATGATTTCTCGACTGCGGACAATGGCACCGTCGCAATCCAAGCTTCGGCAGCCGACACCTATCGCTTCACGGCTGGCGTAATCCCATAAGCGAGGGGGTGACGGTATGGCCGACGGCGATTTCACCATCAACCAAAACACCCTCCGCCAGGAAGGGCACTACTGAAAAGTGTCCGGCACGGCGGAGGTAGACGGGATCGACAAAACGGCGTTCAACATGTTCCCGGGCAGGTATGTCGTCAGCATTGACATCAACGGCAAGGACGACGCCGGCCCGGTGCAGGTCGAACTCAACGTGAATGCATCGGGAACGGCCGACAACGGCAACATCGCGATGCAGAGCTACATCCTTTCCGCACAGACATACGACTTCACGGCGACCTTCGTATAGGCGCCGCCGAGGAGGTACTACTATGCACAGCGCAACGGCAAACAGGACGACGGCGGAGGTCATGTACGGCAACTTCACCAACGCCGAAGGTGCGACGATCACCACGGGATTCCCCGTGTGCTGGACCACGACCGCAGCCAGCGTCAACGCGAACCTCGCGGTGCTGCCGGCGACGGACAACTTCATCACCTTCGTGGGCGTGTCCCGATCGGACGTCCCCGACAACGGAACCAGCATCTTCATCGGCTACGGATACGCCGCATCCACACGCATCTTCGCGTGCGGGACGTCGGTGACCAACGCCGTGGGGATCGCAATGGGCACCAACGCGGCATCCCTCGGCGTCAACAGCACGGGCCTGCTCGACAGCTACGGCCCCGCTGTGTCGCTTGAGGCGATCGGCGCGGCAGTCAACAGCCCGGGCGGGTGGGCGAAGGCGATGATCCGCGCGATGTAGATGTTGAAACGTAATGAGACGCGTCTCTAACGGGGCACCCCGGATCTCCCGGTTTCCGGGGTGCCCACCAAACCGGGAGCAACTGGGATGGATGAATGGACACAAGAGCAGCAGGAGTATATCCTCGAACTCGAGCAGCGGCGCGACAGGGCCGTGTTTGAGGCGCAGGACTGGGGCTTTAAGCTCAAGGCCGCGAACGAAGAGCTGGAGCGTATCAAGCCACTGTACAGGAAGTTCTACAGCAACCCACTGTTTTGGCTGATACGTCCGCTGGACGCGGAGTTTGAAGACAAGGTGCTGATGCAGTGCTTGGGTCCACCGGGGCCCAAAGCGACATGCTTCAGGCTGTTCTGGCTTAAGGACGATATGCAACCGGGGATGCACAAGTCACACATGCACGGCCGGGCAACAGAAACATCGGTATGGCAGTACATCAAGGCCAGGTGCTTTCCTTTCCTCATACCGAGAGGGGGAGATGTGAAAGGGCCGGCCGCAATAACCGGGAGGTGATCTTTGACAACTGAATATGGCGTCACCCGCGTGTGCCTGGGCTGGCCCTGGTATGCTGGGCCGGATCAGCATACCTACCAGCGGTATATGGAGATGGTCCATTACTTCGGCAAGCTGCAGGAAAGGTCGGAGTGGCTGGCCTGGGCACATGCGGAGGGTATCACGCGCGAAGGGATGCCGTCCCTCGACAAGGGGGGCAACGACGGCGGAGCCGACTGCGACATCATGGTCGAGGATGGGATATTCGAGTTCGGGTATTCCGACGAGGGCGGCCTGAGCCTGCCCGGCCTCGCCCGCGAGAATGTCGCCGACAACGCCCTGCGCGATGACTACGACTACCTCCTGTTCTGGGACGACGACATGCTGTTTTCGTGGGCGACGTTCCTCAAGCTGTGGCGGCACCAGAAGCCCATCGTCGCCGCCCTGGCCTTCGCGGCACGCGAGCCGACGTATCCGGTGATTTTCAGGATCAACCAGATGCGTGTGGGTGGTGAGGTGATACACAAAAGCCAGTATGTCCTCGACTACCCCAAGGACCAGCTGATATCGGATGAGGACATAGGAGCGGCCATCGCCTTCGGTGCCGGCGTCGTCCTCATCCACATGGACGTGTTCCGGCAGATTCCCAAGCCGTGGTTCTACTCCACGGGATGTGGCGAGGACTGGATGTTCTGCGTCAGGGCCTACCTCAACGGCGTGCCTCGGTATGTGGATACGGCAACAAAGACGTACCACAAGGAATGGGCGCCACGATGGATAGGCGAGGAGCAATACGAGCAGCGGCGCAAGGACCACCCCGACGTGTATGCCAAGCTCGAGGAGGCCGGCCGTGGCTGACATACTGACGATACAGATACCGACATACCAGAACATCCAGCAGCTGTGCGCCACGCTGTCGTCGCTGATGATGCACACCGACTACCCATACAAGATCAAGGTCATCAACAACGACGGCACACCCGAGGGCGAGAAGCAGATTGAGGAGACGCTGGCGGAATACCAGACGGACCTGATCGAAGTGGTCCACGCCCACGCCAACAAGGGATGGATGGGCGCCAACAATATGATGCTCGACAGGTGCGACACGCCGCTGGTGTGCCTGATGAACGACGACGTGTTTTTCCTGCCGGGGATCCCTAGCTTCTGGGACGACACGTGCCGCTGGTTCAAGGACACCGACGTGGGCGCGGTGGGTCCGATATCGAACTTCGTCATGGGCGCGCAGAACATGTCGCAGGGCGGCGTGCACACCATCAGCGAAACGTCGCTGCTGATAGGCTTTTGCGTCGTCATGCGCACATCCGCAATAAAGGAAATCGGTGGCCTCGACGAGATGCTGCCCGGCGGCGACGACCTCGACTGGAGCATACGCCTGCGGGATGCCGGATACAAGCTGCTGATCGACAGGACGGCATTCCTGTACCACGTGGGACAGCAGACGGGGCACAGGGTCAACCCGGGATACTGGGATAGCGAGGAGCACCAGAACAAGACCGACAACGCGTTGATCCGCAAGCACGGCGTGGAAAAGTGGTATGACGTCCGCCAAGCGCGGCACTGGAAGTATGGACCTCCCCTGCAGGATCTGTTCAACGAGAAGGTGTGGTACGAGGGGCTGGTGGCGGAGCGACCCGGCAAGCGCGGCCTGAACCTGGGCTGCGGACACATGGAGATCGAAGGGGTGCCCGGACTGGACCTCGCCAAGCGCGGTGAGACGGGATCGGGCGGCCGCAAGTTCAGCGAGGCCACCAACGACCTTACGGCAGATGCAGCGACGCTGCCCGTGGCCGACGGATCGCTGGACTACATCATCGCCGCCCACGTGTTCGAGCACCTGCTGGATCCCGTGGCCACACTCAGCGAGTGGGCCCGGGCCCTGAAGCCGGGGGGTGAGCTGCTCGCATCGCTGCCCAACCACGGGTCGGTAAACACGATGTTGATAGATGCCGACCGCGTCCATGCCTTCGTGCCATCCAGCACGCGCAACCTGCTCGAGGCGCTGGGGTGGGATGTCACGTTTTGCGAGGCGTTTGACAAGAGCGTGGCATTCGGCGTGATTGCGAGGCGGCCATGAAAATCCTTGTGACCGGGAGCGAGGGATTCATTGGCAAGCACCTCGTCAAGCGCCTGCAGGACGAAGGGCACGAGGTTGATGGGTACGACGCAAGATGCTCGCAGGACGTGAGGAACACAGGCGCGCTATACGAGGCGATGATTGGCAAGGACGTGATGTTTCACCTGGCGGCCGCCCACCTGACGATGTCGCTCGGCGCGCCAATGGAGGACCTGATAACGAACGGGTGCGGAGCCATCAATGCCTTGGAGGCGTGCAAGGCGAACTGCGCAAAGCTCATCATGGCCGGCACGGGCAGCGTCCACCCGCAGCCCAACGGCATCCCGGGCACGCCATACGGGATCAGCAAGCTCGCGGCGGAGCACTACGCGCAGTACTACCGCGACCTGCGCGGCGTCGACGTCACCATACTACGATACTTCAGCGTCTACGGCCCGGGGATGCCCACCGAAGGGCGCGGTGTCATCGGCATATTCTGTCGCGCGGCGGTCGAACGGATGCCGATTCGGATCCACGGCGGACAGCAGCAGCGGGCGTTTTGCTACGTCGACGACGTCGTCGATGCCAACATACTCGCCCTCGACAACCAACTGCCGGACCTGGTGTACGAGGTGGGCACGAGCGACATGATATCGATCGACGGGCTTGCCGAGCTCGTGTGCCTCAAGTATGGACGATGCGAGGTCCTACGCGAGCAGGCGCGATCCGGGGATGATATCAGGATGGTCGCCGACACGGCGTCGCTTCGCGCGATGGGCTGGGCTCCCAATGTCGACCTGGGCACGGGCATAGACAGGGTGTACGAGTGGACAAAGACCTTCCCCACGCACGCCGAGATGATGTCCCGGCTTGAGATGACGATGCCGGCGTGGAGTCCGACATGATCCGCGTCGCCATCGTAGGCCACAAGCTGGCGGCCGAGCTCATCGCCGAATACCTCCTGCGCCGAGCGGGCACAAAGGTTACGGCGGTCATAACGCAGGCCAACTCGTGGCAAGGGGATATGAAGGCGTGGGCCGAAGGCAACGGGATACGGTGCTACGTGGGC
>Ga0209349_1000831_pt1 | contig 15487 bp, 19 predicted proteins | sample ETNvirnome_2_130_FD_184067 | JGI IMG/M metagenome (GOLD analysis project Ga0209349, IMG submission 184067) | Marine viral communities from the Pacific Ocean - ETNP_2_130 (SPAdes) (version 2) | ecosystem: Environmental > Aquatic > Marine > Oceanic | place: Pacific Ocean | collected 2013-06-22
TAACATACATTTAATTGGAAAGAAAAGAAGATACATTCGATTATATCTGAAAGATAAATGCAAGGCTTCTTGGTTAAATAGAGGAGAAGATACATCAATTGATGTTACAGGTCTAAACCATTATAGTAATCTTGACTCTTATGGGTAAATATAAAATCACAGCTTCTTACATCTACCAGTTGATAATCAAGAGAGTGTAATAGTTTAAAAATACGCTGTCTTGGTTTAAAATATTCAAAATATCTTTTTCTCACGTAAGATATTTCAAGAATTAATACTGGTTTCCACTTTTTTATAGTGTCTAATGCTCCAAGTAATGCGTAATATTCGTGATCTTCAATATCCATTTTTATACAATCTACATTATTAAAATTAAAACTATCTAATGTATTTACTAATGATCCTGTAGATTGTATTTTGACAAATTGTTTAGCTGGCCCAAAGTCGAGCCAACGATCTTGGCCTGATTTATTGGGTTGCTGTACGCGTTCTCGAATAATTCTAGTCTCTCCTGTCGTTGTATTATCAAGACGTACTCTTACATTTGCTTTTTTATCACTCAAACCACAATCAAATATTTCAACATTAGAGAATCTACTAGTATTTTCTCTAAGAGCATATCTTACATCATCTCTTATCTCAAAACATTTTACCTCCTCAAAATATTTTGCAAAAGAAACAGCCATCCAGCCATAACTAGCACCAACATCAATTACAGTTCGTCGATTAGATGTTAAAAAATACGGTATTATAATATCATCTACATATCCTTCATGCCACCTACAATTTTGTATTTCAGTCTTTCTAGCCGTACGGCACATAGTCTGGTCTGTTTCGTCAGCTAAGATACACCAATCAGAGATTTTTTGATATTCAGGCATTACATAATTCAGTCAATACTGTGCTAGTCTGGGTAGATCGTTTTTGTTTATCATCTACTCTGTTGTTATATATAACAATATCGCTCTTATCTTTGAGTTGATCACAATTGTTACAAATAAAATTTGATTCTGGACAGGTGCCATTAGTATGATGAGTAAGAAGTTCTTGAAAAACTTCCCCGTTAAATATATCTTTTAATGTTTGATGTTTAAAATTACCTAAAACTAGTTCATTATTAAAATCAAAACAACACATAATTATATCTCCATCTATTTGAATTTGTATAGGCCCATTAAACGGTCTGCCACATGTTTTTAAAGTATTTTCTGTAGTTTTATCTCTATAGATCTTACCATAAACCCAGTTATGAGGATACCAAACTTCAAGAGAACATCTGTCTTCAAAATCTTTAATCATTTGTTCTACATCTTCTTTATTCTCCTCAACTATATCAGCTGTAATTATAATATCAGTTTCCTCTGGTTTATTTTCAATAGCATAATTGACATTTCTCATGACTGAATTGAAATCAAACCCCGAGGATTTATAATTCATGACTCTACCATAACTGTCTGGGTTTGTGGTATGAAGACTTATTCTTATATCCTTAACTCCAATTTCATATATTTTGTCTATACGTTCTGGGGAAATCATAGACCCGTTTGTTAAAAGATGTATAAGTAGGTCCGTTTCGCCGGCGTAAGCAATCTTTTCGACAATCCCTTTGTCTATAAAAATTTCACCAAACCCAGAAAATGTAGTTTCTTTTATTTGATCTCCTATTTCATTCAATATTTTATCTAAATAAAATTTATAATCATCTAAAGACATTACTTCTCTTTTGCGAATAAAATCTTCAGTGGGATGAGGGCAAAAAACACATCCCGCATTACAAGCAGTAGATGTTTCTATTCTAACCTCGTTTGTAGACGGTATCATAATATTTATTTACGTAAATACCCTAAAACGTCAAACAAATCTGAAGGAAATAAATTATTAAACTCCTCATATAATGAATCAGTAAAGTAATCTTGATATGTATAATTAAATCCTAAATGTGTTTTATTATATTTTTTTCTACCACATATTTCTATACAGTCTGTCATTATGGTTCTATCTATAACCGGTATATGGGAAGTAATATTATTAACTATATTAATTCGTTCTTGTTGGGTCCAAAATTGCTCTATTTTTAAAAAAATAATGTTTTTGTTTATATTATATGGGATATTTACTTTTGAATATATCTCATATTCAGTACAATCCTTTATAAGATTGTACATGGCGTTGATAGTTAAAAATGCTGTATTTTTCATTTCAAATAATATTTTTTCTTCAATAGAATCAATATTACATATATGTTCCTGATAGCTCAAACCATTATATTCTTCTAGAGGCCGTTTGTACCATTTTTCTTTTGTAATTTGATGATATCTCATACCTGACATTATTGTTTCATACGGGTTTCGTATACAAAGTACAGCTTTAGCATTTTCTATTATATGATGATTAAACCCTTGCTCTAATTTGTCTTTAAACTTAAAATCAAACTCTGGTACCTTTTCTTTATACATCCTGAAAACCTTTTTTATTATGTTTATACCTGTTTTATGCCATGCTCCGATATATATCATAATAATTGCTTATAAAGGTTATTGATATCATTGATTAAAGGTATATCTTTATTATTTGTATTACATAAAAGATCTAATTCTTTTATATAATTAGAAACATAATCAATAAATATGCCTTTTTCAGTATAATTTCGTTTACATTTCCTAAAATGATGTTTCCATAGAGAAATACTATGTAAGTGATAAAATTGTATTGATATAGGATAATCAAAAATAGTACTTTTATACATTTGTGCCAACTTATCATAATAAGTATGACCTGCTTTGTATAATTTATGATTTATAATATCAATATAGTTATTCTTATTATAAATTAAACTATGATTACTTTGTATTGTGCGTGTTGGTTTGTCAAAACCAAAAACTCGAGTTTTATAACCTTTTTTTCTACGACCACCAACTGGATCTATAAAAGAATAATTAAAAATATTAATACCATCAGATAGTTCATCGAGTTTTGGTAAACATAAAAAAATGTCATCATCATCTTGCTGATAAAATAAGATATCACTACTCGTATGTTTATTAAAATATTCTTCGCAATGTTGGTTGCTCTCTAAAATTATATCAAAATAACCGATATTTGAAATACGATCAAGAATTAAATCTCGAATTTGTTTTCTAAAGGGTAGATGTTTTATTTTTAAATTTTTATCCCATAAGTTTAGTATTTGTGTATAATAACTAAACTGATTTTTATTTTCTTCCCATCGAGGAGATAAATTGGATAGATCTAATTTTTGCCAATAGTTATTATTACATCTTATATGACAGATTTTACGCATTAACGAAATTTGTGTTCTAAAATATCTTTTTTAATTTGAGATTCTGATTCAGCTAAAATTTTATTACCAACTATTACATCTTTTTTAATTATTTTTGGATGAAGCAACCTCACATCTCTTCTAGGAACAATTCTACACGCTGCTAAATTATAATTTAATAACATTTGCCCTTGTATACTATGATCAGATTGTGATATAAAAAAACTAGTTGTTGAATTATGTCTTATATCTTTTGATAAAGTTAAAAAATAGTTTTCAAACCAGTTACCAAACACTATTTCTGCTCCTTTTCTATTAGCTATTAACGACCAGTCGTTAAATGCTAGTCTTTTATTGTAATTTTCTATATGTTTTATCCAACCTACTTCTTCTTCACAATTATGGTTTGTTTGTAGGTGTTTATCTATTCTAAAATGGTTATTATAAAAGTAATATATACCTTGATTATAACCTTCTTTAGCTCTGTCTTTTCTTTTTTCTGTTAAATCAACATACCTTAATGCCGCACATTTCACTAAAGGCGTGTCAATGCATAAATTTGTATACATTTCCTGTTTAGTATGATTATATTGTTTAACACTCCTATACATTTCTTTCGGTTGGTATACGATATCTGTTCTTACTTTAATAATAATCTCATATTGAAAATTATTTTGATTTTCATACGCCTTTATGCGTTTAAAGCATTCTTTCATACTCCAGTGTTGTCCGAATTTGTATCTCAATCCGGTTGGATCATGTATAGTTATTGGTAATCGTCTATCATGAGTTTTTACATACCCTAATAAATTGTCAATAGTTACATCTAACTCGTCGTAGCCAGTTATCACTATATTCTTTTCCTCAGGTTTATTAGGTAAGATAGATCCCGGTAAGTTTTTTTTAATCAATGTATACAGGTCTTCTCGGTCGTAAGGTTCTTCTTCTCCGTGAGGTATATATCCAATTTTATCCCAAAAATGAGCAAAATAATGTACATCATGCCCTGGTAATTCATATTCTTCTCTAATTAGGTTAATGGTATATTCTAAAAACCTAGGTTGTCCAAACATTAATATTGCTATTTTCATATTAAAAATTTTTATATATTAATTCGTAATTAAAATTAAGAGCTTTATATGGTTTATATGTACCGTCGTTTAATTGTTTAAGTAGTTTATCATATAAAGGTTTGTTAGCATCTTTTTTTCTAGTTAAATCAGGTGTCTCCCCAGCTGTTCTATGCTTACGATACTCCAATCCGGATGCAGGAAATACAAGTTCTTTATTTAAATATACTCGCGGCGACATGATAACCCTTTGGTCGTGTATAGGTAATTCTTTTATACCATCATGTCTCATACAATCTCTCATAAATACTCCATGATATCCCCAGTTACCAGAAAATCTTTCATCATGTAAATATTTTATACGGTTTGCTTTTGTAGTCAACCCGTGCCAACCGCATAGTTTATAATAAATCTTACCTAAAACAAAGTCAACCTTATGAGCTCTCTCTAAATATAATCTATGATGATATTCATCTGTAGGTGTTATAGATAATAAACGTTTAACAAAATTATTATATATAATCATATCCATATCTAAACATACAACAGAATTTGTTTCGGCTTTTATACATCCTAAATTCACAGCACCTGCTATATTATAACCATCAAAATCGGTTCTATATATTTTTAAATTTAAATTATTAAGATCCGGTAAGTAGTCCATCAATGGATATTCACTATTATCATCCACTATTGTAAAAGCAACATCTTTTAAGAGATCCTTATCAATATACTTATCAACGTACAAAAGCATTTCTCTAGTATATTCTTTTTGATTAAAATATGTATATATAATATCAAGTTTCACAAAATAAATCCCGGTATCTACTCATACTACTATCAGTACTCAGCTCGTATTTCCATTCTGCTTTGTGTTGATCTATTTTTCGTTGGCGTTTCGGACAAAGATTATAATGATTAAATCTCCATTCTTGTATTGGTATAATTCTCTTCATACCACGGTAATGATGTACAGACTTAACCTCTTGAACGTTATCTAAATTAACAATACTTTTATGACCACCAAAACTTTTATCGGACAAGTTATTAATACACTGATATTCTTGTGTAAGATATTTCTCTGTCGTTAAATATCTATGTAAAAAGATTTTTTGATGAAATGTAATTGCCGCGAGTTCAGATTTTTTGACTGACAAGAACGTTCGCCTCTTGTCGTCATGACCAAACTGATGTCCGAGAGTAACAGAGCTTTTAATTAACGGGATGAGTTTATCATTAACTGGGCTAAAAATAAACTCATCAAAGTCTCCAAAAAAACACCACTCGGTTTCATGCCTGTATTCATTAATAAAATCAATTATATTTTGTTTTTGATGATAATATACCTGTCCCTCCAAGTTTCCTCGTTTACATATCGGTTGATATTTTATATAAGTAATGTATTTTTTATATCTATCATAAATATCTCGCCAAATATCTGGATTTTTTTTAACGATTGAAAAACCGTATTTAGTGATATCTGGATGTTTAGCACGCTCGATTCCATCACGCAATTTTAAGTCGACTTCATTTATTAATGTTCTAGATTCCCTGCGGACGGTTTTTCGACCTACAGAACCAGTATTATCATATAGATAAAAATGCTCAAATCCAAGATTAAGATAATAAATTAAAAATTCTTCAATCCATTCGACGTTTTCGTCCATAATAAATATAGTATGAAATGTTAAGAAATATTTTTTCATAAGTTATGAATATATTTTTTCGAGTTTATTCTTACTATTCATCATCATATATATACGGATTAGATCTTAATCGATTTGCATATTGCTGAGCGACCTCAAAATCATCATATGTATCTAAATCAACACACTCCATTCTGTCCTTTATTATATAGAAATATGGAGTAGCACCTACCCTACATCTAAACCTATCATACGCCCTTTTAGATATACCGTATAACCCTGTTGTTTCCTTAAGTACTGGCGAAGCATCTTGTGATCTAGGAAGAATATTAGGCTGATAATTTACTGGCTGATTTTCAAACCAAAACCAACCATACTCCTCTGTAGCTGTAAGTATAGAATCATGTTTTGAGCTATGTGTTAATTTATCTACACACACTTGAATAGTGAGTGGCTTAAGAAAGGGCGCAGTAGCATATAATTGAAAGTAATAATCATACTCATCTATATGATCTATATCATAATGAAATACATCATTACCGTTTGCAGTATCTAATGTAAGTTCTGGTTTACGCTCGAGCCAGTTTACCGTATTTTCAAAGCAATACTGCTTTATATCTTCGCTATCAGTGTCAACATATATACTATCAAAACATTCTGCCTTTATACAATGATCAATAATATACTGATATAAGGGCTTATCACCTAAAAGCTTAAAATTTTTATCTTTAACTCTAGTTGAATTACTTTTAATTGGGATTGTTGCGCAAACCTTCATTATTTAAATAATTTATAAGCCACTGTTCTACATTTCCAGTAGGTTTCCAGTCTAAAAGCTCTCGAGCTTTAGTATTATCTGCCAAAGTTTTAAATGGTTCTAATCTTTTTGGCTTATAGTCAAATGGTCCTCCAAATATATCAGCAATATCCTGTATAGATTTATTATCACCATTACCTATATTAATAATTTCTCCATTACCTACGTTGTCACTTGTGCTAGCTAATATATTTGCTTGTACAACATCTTTTACATAAGTAAAATCTCTTCTCTGAGAACCATCACCATATACAGGTAACGCCTTATTAAGTTTTTTTAACTGAGCAAATACGCCCATAACTAAACAATACGCACCTGAGGTAGGCATCTTATCACCATATACATTAAAATATCTCAAACATACAGTTTCTAAATTATGTATTGTAGAGTATAATTGACAATACTGCTCACCTATTAGTTTTTGAAGACCATATGGGCTTAGGGGCGATGGCGTCGACGTCTCTGGTGTAGGGAATATATCAGTATCTCCATATATAGAGGAAGAAGAACTAAAAATAAACCGTTTTATACCCACCTGTCGACATATCTCTAATAAATTAAGTGTACCGCTTACATTTGTATCATTAAATTCTATAGGATTATCTATAGATGGTTGAACTCTAGCCTTCGCGGCAAAATGAAACATAGCATCCGCACCCTCGACGGCCTCTTTTACTGTTTTAGTAAAGTGATTATCAGCGGTTAATGTGGAGATATCAAGATCAATAATAAACCGAACCGAACTTGGTATATTACTAGGTGAGCCTGTCGAAAAGTTATCTATACAAACTATTTCTGTATCTTTATCTTTTAGTAAGACTTCATCTATAAAAGTACTACCAATAAATCCTGCACCACCTGTAACTACATATTTCATTTTATCTAATTTTTAAATTTCTTTCCCAAGCAGCACTCATAACTAAAGGATCAATATCATTGTTCCTAAACAATTCCATTAAAGCATTTAAATCCTTCGGAAAACACTTACCTCCAAATCCATACTTCCCATCAGGACCAGGAACATCTATATGAGAATCTCCTATTCTACTATCACTTGTAAATCCTTCTACGAGCTTATCCCAGTCTGCTCCTATTTTATTTGAAAGTAATTTTATTTCATTCATAAATGAAACTTTGGTAGCAAAAAAACAATTTAATGTATATTTTATTAATTCTGATGTAACAGTATCAGTTATTGTATATTTCATTGAATTAAATCGTTGTTGATACAGGTCTTGAATTTTTTTAGCATCTTCTTCATTATCTGATCCAATTACTATTTGTGCAGCATTTATAAAATCCCACTTAGCTCTTCTTTCTGTCAAAAATTCAGGATTAGATGACACTTTAATTCCATATTTTTCTGACATTTTACGACAAGTACCGGGAAGTACAGTTGATTTAATTAAAAATTGTTGACCGCGAATATGTGATCTTAAACTTTCAAACACACTCTCTATTATAGAGAGATCTATTGTCCAATCTTCTTTAGGTGGAGTAGGTACACATATAAATACAAAGTCAGAATCAACTGTTTCTTCGAACGTATGCGTAGAAGCTTTTGGGTCTTTATCATAAACCTTTACTTCATGAGTTGGCCGAAAAGCCCATGCTGTTGCTGCTCCTACAAAACCACCGCCTATTATTCCTATTGTATTATTCATTTAAAAATTGTTTTATAGTATTAATCCATTGTCTAATACTCGTTCTGTTTGGCTTAAAATATTTTCCAGACGCTTTTTGTATACCTCTACCTAGATGTGCGAAAAAAACTTCATTATTATCGTTTATTGATCGATCGCAACGCATATTCTTAAAAATACTTTCTTGTCCTATTAAATCAATAACAGATTTATCGTTGAACGAATTCTTACAATAAGTATATTCAAAGCTATTTTCTCTTATTTTTGTTGTAATATCATCTGCGACATCTAAATGCGGTAGATTTGGTCTGAAATCGGCTTTATATGTCTTGTAAAGATCAAAATCAAAAACCATACCACTGCAGTGCATAGCATTAATTCTACTAGAATCAATACTAAGACCAACACCTCTTACTTTATCGTTTAATTTGTTAGTTACAAACTCTAACCAATTGTTAGCAGCGACAACGACGTCACTATGCATAATAACAACATATTTTGTTTGAGGGTCAATTGCCCGAGCGCCTGCCTCTAACCCTAATGCATTTGCGTAAGAGTCCTGACGGCTCGGTAGTGGTTGTGATATACTTAAATTCCTAACAAAATTAAGTTTATCATCAGCCACTACCCATTGAAAGCTTTCTTTAGTTGAATTAAGATCAGAAATCCAAATTTCATGCTCTTGCTCAGTAAATTTCTTAATAGATTCAACTGCAAGTTTTGTTATTTCAGTAGAATCGTTATTAAACATATACGTAACAATAATAATTTTAGGGACATCTGATTCAGTTTCTTTTCTATGTAGTATTTCAAAAGAATATTCAGTTCCCCAGATATTATCTATTTTTTTAATCATATTACTTCTTACCAATTTTTAAAAGAGTAATATCATTATCAACCATTTTACAAACTAAATCTTTAAAACTAGTTTTAGAATTCCATCCTAACTCTTTTTGTGCTTTTGTAGAATCACCTCTAAGAACATCAACTTCTGCAGGTCTCATAAATCTAGGATCTTGTTCGATATACGCTACCCAGTCATCTATCCCTACGTACTTAAAAGCTATTGTTAGAAAGTCTTTTATAGTATGAGATACTCCCGTAGCAATTACATAATCATCTGGAATTTCCTGTTGCATCATCAACCACATAGCTTCAACATAATCAGGAGCATATCCCCAGTCACGAGCTGCATCTAAATTCCCTAAAGAAATTTTATCACTTAACCCTAGTTTAATTTTTGCGACTCCATCAGTAATCTTCCTAGTTACAAATTCATGACCTCTTCTTTCAGACTCATGGTTAAACAATATCCCGCTACAATTGAACATATCATAAGATTCTCTATAATTTTTTGTAATCCAATGACCGTACAGCTTTGAAACACCATATGGGCTTCTCGGATAAAAAGGAGTATGTTCAGTAGCTGGGTTTTCAACCATTCTGCCAAACATTTCTGATGAACTAGCTTGATAAAATTTAACATCTTTATCATACATTCTAATAGCTTCTAACATTCTTAGTACACCCAATCCGGTAATCTCACTAGTTTGCTCAGGAGTGTTCCAGCTCTCTCCGACAAACGATTGAGATGCTAAATTATACACTTCATCCGGTTGCGCTTGCTGCATGCATCTTAAAAGTGAATTTTGATCTGATAAATCTCCTGTTAAAAAGGTAACTGTATCTAATAAATGAGAAACATTTCTAGTATTCTTAGTTGAATTTCTTCGCTCTACACCAAAAACATCGTACCCTTTTTGAAGTAAAAGATCAGCCATGTGACTACCGTCCATACCTGTAATTCCTGTAACTAATGCCCTTTTTTTCATATTTTTGTTTTTAAATATTCATTACTTTTTGTTTTATTACAATCATGCATTCTATATCTGTAAAAAGGTAATTGGAGATGATGAATTTTATACTTACTTCCAAGCCGCTTTCTTAATTCTTCCTCTTCTCTATGTCTCATATCTTCATTATACCCTCCTAATTCTAACAATAAATCGCGCCGGTACATAATTCCACACGAAATATTTTTTTCTTTTGCATATTGTCTTTTTATTTTATTTTCATACTCATCTACTAACCAATAATCACAAGAAACACAGAAAGCTTCCTTGTTCTTTTGTAAATATGTCTTTAAAAAATAACACGTCTCTGGAGCTATAAAATCATCGGCATCAACTCTAATACAAAACCTTCCAATTGAACGGTGTAAGCCAAAATTAGAGGAAAATGCAACTCCTTTATTTTCTTTATTTTTAAAAACTCGAATTTTCTCTTTAGGTAAAAAAGAAAAAGACTCTAATATGTTATGTGATTCATCTTCACTATTATCGTCAATAATAATAACTTCAAAATGAAGATGCTCTTGCGAAAGACAGCTTCTAATTGCTCTCGATAAAAACTTCCCATAATTATAATTAGTTATAATTATTGAAACTAAATCATTCATAATCTAACGTTTTTAATAACGATACACATTCATCAGTATTTACAAAATCTCGTATTATAGGCCAATATTTGTCTTTTTTCCATTTTTTTATTTGATTGGTATGAATCTTAACTGCTTTATTGTTTTCCCATGCAACATTTTTTGTTACATTAGTAAAATTCTGAAAATTTAATAATTGAGGTTCAAACTCTAATTTACAATAATCACAAATCTCTCGAAGTGTTTGTTCAGGATTACTTACCAAGTCTTCATATTTAACTAACATACAATTCTTACAATCTAGACCAGCTTTAACGTCTAACACCCACCGCTCTTTTGTGACCCAATATTGATTTAGATGATAAGGATGCTCAGACGTAATTACATCTCGACCGTCTCTCACGATGTGAATTAAATTAATATTACCTTCAAATTTTTCATATATTTTATTAAAATTTATAATATTTTTTGGAGTTTTTTCGCACCATGTTTTATCTTTACTGAATTGATTATCATTTAAAAAATTGATTAACTTCTTTAATCGAAATACAGGGTAAAAACTATAAAGCTCCGTATCCACCCCAAATATATTACTATGAGCCGCTAAAATAGAAAGAAGTAACGTAGTCCCGGATCTTCCGCAACCACCTATAATGATTGGTTTGTTATTAGATAAATTATTTAACTTTAAAATATCTACATCTGTATCATCACAATCATTCAAAAGAGTTTTTTTGAATATGTCGTAAAACTTGATATCTGTTCCATGAAAAGACGCTTGATAAGGATTAATAATATCTTTATTATAATAAATCACTCTATTTTTCTCATCATAATGAGTTATAGATTCATCATCCTTATAAATATATTCATAATCTTCCGCAAAATACTTATAAGGTTCAATAACCTGTCTTGGCGCTAATGTAGATTTATATAAAATGTTTGACATCAAGCGAAAACTGTTTTAATTTTTGTAATTCAGAGAAAGTCATAGATCCTAAATGAGCTTTTTCTAAATTATTTTGCATTCCTTTAGATAGAGTAAAATGTTTTTCTATATACGTTGCACCTTTGGACATAGCACAAAAACAAGCCGTTGTTCCAAACGTATGATCACTAAATCCCTGAAAACGATCTTTGTCACCAAATGTAGGTAATTTAATCTTTTCTAAAAAAGTAGGATATTCCGGGACACAATAAAAATACTTAACATTATCATACTTTGCCCATAAGAAATTACTACTATCAAACCCATTAGAAATAAAACACAATTTATTTGTTTCGACCATCTTCTCAATAAGAGAAGAATCCGAAACTCTACTAGCAACCTTATAATATTTAAAGTTTAATTCCTCACACCAATCAAACCGCTCTATATCAAACACCGAAGCAAACAAATCAATTTCAATCTTTTCACAATAAGCCTTTATATTTTTTAATTCTTCAAAAGTAATTTCTAAATATGCCTTTTTATCATTACCATGTAAGTCTAATGAACTATATAACTGGACTTTAACACTATCTGCACCAGCAACTTTTGACTGAAATGCCATTGTCTTTAAATCATCTAAACTACCACTATGTTGTGGATGTATTTCTGAGATTAAAAATATCTTATTCTTACTTTTTATCAAGTTTCTTAATTCTCTCTAATTTTTTTATATCTTCTATAGTATGAACATCTATATAATTTGCAATATAAACTCCAGACTTAGTACTTAATGCTTCTTGAAAGACGTATTCATATTTCCAAATACGAAAAGCACCGTGTTGTATTAAATTATTATCAACAGTAAAGAGTTCATTTCGATCATATTTTATAAATTTTGTTATTGCTGCATCTATATCATTTGAATTCACTTCTGGGGAATTAGCTTGAAGAGAAACAACTATATCATAAGAGCTCTTTAATTGTCTTAATGCATGTGTTATTGCAAATTGTTTAAAAGTGATATCATTAGCTAATTCTAACGGTCTTTTAATTGTTTTTGCTTTGAATTTTTTACTAATTTTTAAAATCTCACTATCTTCTGACGTAACATAGACATCATCAATATATCTAGACTCTTTTGCTGCCTTTATGCTCCAATATATCATAGGTTGCCCCCAAATATTGTAAATATTTTTTCTAGGTAACCTCTTACTACCACCTCTTGCTGGTATTATAGCTACAGTTTTCATTACTTTATAAAAGATAATATCTTTTTACAGACTTCTCTTCTATTAAAAAGTTTAGCTTGTATTATTTTTTCAAAATAATTCGAAAAATCTGTCATTTCAATGGTTTTTATAGTTTCTTTTAAGTCGTCAATATTATCATGTACATGAAAAATAAAATTCTCGTTTAATAAGAAATCAAGTCTTGCAGGAGCGCCATGACCTTTTGGTTTAATGTGATAATTAATAACCGGAGTCTTAAGAACCGCTGCTTCTTTAATTGCGGTAGAATCAAAGTTAATTACAAAATCACAAGCACACATCAAGTCGATAGAAGGATGAGGAAACCATTTTCCGTCATGAATAATCGTACCTTTAAAACTAGATACATCCCTAACTGGATCTTTTCCTCTCGTTTTAATAAAAATTTTATAATCTAATTTATGAAGTGTATTTATAATATTGGTCACATTTATTCTATTAACATCTCTTAACTTAGGATATAATAACAATACATTTTTATACGACATATTATAATTGTTTTTAATTTCAGCTAAATCCAAATCTAAATCATACTTAGTTGAACCGAAATGCAAACTTTTAGGATCGTCTTGTTTTTTTATTTTTTGTGAGAAGTGTTTACTCGGAAAAATACAATAATTTATTTTATTCCAATACTTATCCCACAATACTTGATAATCAGTCATATAGGTCATAGAGAGTTTGTTCGGAGAATCAATTAAATCAACACCTACACCCTCTATAAAAAACACACAGTTATTAATTTTTATTAGTTTATCTATTTTAATTAGTTTGAACTTATACTCATTAGATAAATCAACAAGGAGAGAATAATTAATCGCCGGACAATTGTATTTACCGCAGGGAGCCCAATACATATGAGAGCTAATACCCTGTTTATTCCCTTCTATTATTAAAGGAATAAAATACCTTAAAAAGGTCATTTCTAAAAGCACAAAATTCATTGTTTTGACTCAATAACCGCTAAGCCATATGCTCTTTCTATAACAATTTTATCAACTGGTTGTCGGTAACATGATACACGAACTAGATCGTCTTCATAATTATCCTTCTCCCAGAGATCTTTATGAATTAATTCTCCTAATAAATAAACCTCCCATTGACACATATCCATACCTTCTCTCTTTTGAAAATTATTTGTTGTTTTTTTAAGATTTGCAAGAATATCAAGCCTAACATCATGACAGACGAAATCAATACCCCTGTGTAAGCATTCTTTCATTAAATTCCGGGTCAATTTATAAGCATGTGCATCTAAAAAGAGAAAATCTGGTTTATAAAAATCTAACACATCCTTTTCTTTTCCTGTTATATTTTCGAGATGAAAAGAAAAATTAGATGAGCACGACAACGGTCGGTCCATTAGAGGTATCATCACATCCCAGGAATGTATGTGAGTTTTTAATCCGAGTGCTATGGTAGTGTCGACAAAAAACGCCGCACTAAGACCGAACTGGGTCCCGAATTCCATAATTATTTTAGGTTTTTTATAAGATATATATTGATATAAAATACGCTGTTCATCTTTATGTAAAGTTTTAGCTTGTAAATTCATTTAATAAATTTCATTATTATTTCCCCTGCTTGTTTTTCAGGAGCTTTTTCACCAAAAAGATGTCCTCTAAATTCAATAAGTTCACATTTTAATTTATACTTTTTAACTATTTCAGTTACCACGTTTTTTACTTCAAATTTATTTGGATCATAGTCATCCCAAATAATCCAACCTCCATTTTTAATAATTCGGGAAACTATCTCAAAATCATTCATTATTATATCATAGTCTTCATGACAACCGTCAATAAAAGCTATATCAAAAAATGAATTATAATTTTCTAATATAAATTGATAATCATTAACATGATGAAAGGTTATTTTTTCTTTTTCCTCTAAAGAAACCATTTCATAGAGATCTCTATTAGAAACAACAGCAGGTTTAAAGTTAATTGCAGTGTTTTGCTTTTGAGTATGTGGTATGATATCTACTGTTACTACTTTTTCTATATGTGGTATAAGGGAAACTGCGTACGAAGCTGTTCCTCGCCCGGTTCCTATTTCAAAAAAATTCTTACAACCAATTGATTCACAACAGGCCTTTATAAAAAATGTCTGCTCCATTCCCCATGATAAAGTAAATTCATTAATAGAATAATTGACTCTTGTTTTTGATAATTTTAATATCTCTGATAATAACTGTTTATCTTTCTCCCAGTTGTAAGAGATCCGCTGAAAGAAATCTTTAAGAGATGTTGTTTTTATCTTTTTATCCATCTTCTCATAGATCCATCATTACATGCGATTAGTGAAAATTCTTTATTTATTAATTCTTTTGTTATCTCTACGTCTCTATCTAAGTCACAACCAACTCCCTTGTCAGTATGTTCAACCCAAGTTT
>Ga0209349_1000834_pt1 | contig 15455 bp, 14 predicted proteins | sample ETNvirnome_2_130_FD_184067 | JGI IMG/M metagenome (GOLD analysis project Ga0209349, IMG submission 184067) | Marine viral communities from the Pacific Ocean - ETNP_2_130 (SPAdes) (version 2) | ecosystem: Environmental > Aquatic > Marine > Oceanic | place: Pacific Ocean | collected 2013-06-22
TTGTGTGGATCTCCTAAAACAGATTCCAATGCTATTGAAAATAACGCTGAAGGAACAGCGACTCTTGCCTTCTGTAACTTGTCAGATAATACACGAATTGCCTCTTCTTCGGAAACGCCTCCTTGAATGATGTTTGACATCTCAAGGTCTATAATATGTTTAAGATCACTGCTAATACTGAAAGTGGGATTCTCTGTGACCATACCCCTTGCATCGGAAATTATTACTTGCTCATTAGCCCCTGCATTGCCTCTCGGCACAGGAGTTACAACTTCGCTTGTATCAGGAATCCGCTCACCAATAGCCAATGCCAAGTGTGATAAATCTTTCTTAGCAGTTTCTATCTCGCCCGGAGTCAACCTCATAGAACCATAGTTATCGGGAAGCATACTCTCTTGAATAGCCTCTATCCTGTCTATGATCTGATTCCTTGATGCCCATCCCACTGTTCCTCTTTGATCTGCCAAGTTGTGCATAATACCCAAGTCAACCTGAATATCCTCACGACCCTCAACAAGGTCTTTCCTGGGTGCGATTGCGATGAACTCTATATCCTTAACGCCACGCTTTTCTAAAATAGCCCTCTTTGATTCGGGAGTAATTTGTGTACTGAATAACGCCTTTGTCTCTGTGTCGAAAATAATCTTTGCTTTAGCCTCTTCCTCTAATTCCTCAGGACTCTTCTCGGTTTTTTTAGGTGTTCGTGTTATTACACCTGAGACTACTCCACGCTTAGCAATAATAGCTTGGACAACTTCTTCGGGGTAGTCTTCTCGGCGTGACATAATGTAATTATCTTCTATCTCTTGTGGAGTGAGATCGGGCTTATTCAAATCAGTAATCTCATCCTTAATTTTAAGCAAGTCCCTTTCCCTTTCTTTACGTTCAAACTCTTCAAGTCTCTTATTCTTGTCCTTCTGATCTTTAGTAGGTGGTCGTGTAGAGAACCCTACTAAACTATTAAGACTCTCCAATATATTAGGATTAGACCCAAATACATTGTATCCTTGAAACACCAGTGCATCGTATGCTTCAGGATTATCACCACGAGATACTTTCTGCAACAGACTCGCAAAGTCTCCAAATGCTTGATTCTGAGCCTCTAAAGCATTCCTCTCGTTAATAGCCTCCAGTGCTACCCCTAAACCTGACAATCCTCGACCAAGCGATTGACCTGCCTCAGCGAATGATGTACTTCTAAATCTGTTAGATGGCATGATTACTCCCTATATAAAGAATTTAGCTCCACTGCCCGCCATCTCGCCACCAAATGACAGTAGGTCGAGTAGCGTGGGTTGCGCTGCCTTGATTTCCTCGTTTAACGCCAACTCTTGAAGTGCCAACGAAGACCCACCTAAGAATCTCCTTGATTCCTCGCCTACATTGAATCTACGTTGCCCCTCTTGGAATTGACCCTCTAAACCAGCAAGATTAGCAAGCCCCTCAGTCAACGCAGTCTGTGCTGAGCCAAATGACCTCTGTCGTGCAGAGGCAGCCAGTGCAGGGTCAAACCTACCCCCACTAAGGAGTGCTTGCTGTTGCTGGTCACCAAATAAGCCTGCCTGACGTGAAAGTCTCCCCCCCAGCGTTTGAGCAAGTCTTGCAAACGGGTTAATGTCACTGCCCTGATTAAACTCACCCTCCAAGAATCCCTCTATACCCAAATCAGCCTGAGCAAAATCAGTTCTTGGTCTTGTAAGGGTATTGATTGTTGTCCCAACTGGGTCACGACCAAAAGCCTCTAAGTCTTGTAAAAATCCCATCTTATCTCCTATATATTATGAGTTCGTCTTCTATTTGGACGAAATCCTATTCCTGCTGGTCTATCATCGCCTCCGCCACCTTCATCGTCATCGTCATCGTCCCCATTATCAGGGATGGGTATTTCAGTGTTGTCATTTGCAGAGACAACTGACTTTGAAATAATAGCACGAACATCATCGGCACTAAGCGATTTACTCGAAAGCCTCTCAAGCGCACGCCTTGTTGGCTCGTCTGAAATTACCTCTATTAACCTTCTTATATCGATACTCATGGCTTCTTCTTCTCTATTTGTATTTCCTGTACTATGCGATGTATCTCAAGTCCTGTTGTACTCGTTGTACCATGTAGTTCTAATGCTACCTCACGAGCTACTCGCTTACCCCAACTGAATGACTTTCTCGCCCTTGTCTTAGTTGATGATATTGCCATCGATGATGAAGTATTGGACACCGTTGCATCGCTATCTATGAATGCTCCTGGTTGCAACACCGCTCCCGTACTCAGATAATCCACATGAACCTTCTTCAATACTCCACGAGTATCCTCTGGTAGCCTTGTCGAACCACCAACCCATTGACAATTAGGTGTGTCCACTGAACCTGTCTGAGGAAACACAAATATTTCATTACCATCAGTGAAGAACATTTCACCATCAACACCCATAGTCATTGCAGACACGCTATTATTAAATTCCCAATACAGCCAACTTGGACTACCATCATTCCTGAAATCAAGTACAAATATTTTCGTACCGTATGCGAATATCGCTATCCGTTGCGATGGGAGATACAAATACTGTGCTGATGATATTGACAGTGTGACATTAATGATGCCTGGTATCGAGTTGGTTATGAAGTCATCCCTAACTGGATCGGATATTACCTTAGAAGAGAACCCATCAAATAGTCTAACATGATCTTGCTGGTCTTTGAATAGTACCCCTCTCAGAATATTACCAACGCCCCCGACAACTATATTTGCTATTGAGTCAGGTACATCTGTACCAACATCTACCACATCCTCAATCTTGCGTGGCAACCCTGATGATACATTGAACGCCTCTATGCCATGCGTACCAACCACTACGAGTATATCGTCACCAATCCTTGATAACCCTTGAATATCATAATCAAGGTCAACTACGTCAAGTCCGAAGTCTGATAAGTGGTCGGGAGTCACTGCACCCGAACCAGCAAACGCAGACACCATTAATCGGTTAGTCCGTGTCGTACCATTGATCCTCATATTAGCAAGGTAAGTACGATTACCTATTGCTATACCATATTTGTAACCTTCAGGAACGAAGCTCTCTTTAGTGTAAACCTCTGTTCCTGAGCCGGTTGATACATATATCGGCAGTCCATTACCTAAGTTGTTTCTTGCATTAACAGGTAGTACCGCATCTAAGGCAGATTGCCACATATTATAATCAACATAAGTCGTTAAGCCCCAAATACCATTACCAACGTCTGTCCATGTTTCTGTACCCTTTAATGGGTCATTAGAGAAAGCATCTTCCCCTGTTGGCTTCCTACCTGATATCTGAATACGCTTGACCTTAAAATACTGTGCCATTTCCTTTGCTTCTTCCCATCCAGCTGCATCAAGTCCCTGACCAAACAGTATCTCTTGTGGGTTGCCCATATATACATTTAGTGCGGTGATTCTTGGGTTTAACCTATTGGCTGATGTATAATTCCAACCAGTTGCGACCAACTCCAATTTAAGCAGGTCTGTAAGGTTTCCTCTACCTCCAAGAATAAAGACACTATTTTGTGTTTGCTTTAATAATTGTGACTCCTGAAAGCCATCATACTCAAAAGAGAATGCCACTAAAAAGTTTATTAACCGGTAGTCTTGTTCGTCTAAGCCTTCAAATTTCCCCTTAAAAGTTTCGTACCCATTCTGTATTAATGTTGGACTGGTGTTAGCTGCCGATGGTGTTAATGTCATTGTAGAGTGACTCGGTGGGTCAAGCCTCGAAAGGCGTGTAAGGTGATTTCGGTAGTTTAACTGTAATTCATCATCCGCAGCAGTCTCATTCTCAAAGAAATACCGATCCACATAATCATACCACATCGCCTGATTAGTTGCGCCATTTCCCGCACCAAACCTAACAGTACCATGATTAGCCCATATATGAGCGTTGCTACCAAATACGGTTTCAGCCTTACTATCCCAATCGCTATTATCTACAAGCCTTTGTCCCTCAAGCAAATCCCATTGATAGTTACCACGCTTGTATAGTTTGTCATCACTACATTGGAGAATAAGAATTTGCGACATAGCACCATCAGCATCATTAACCAATGGCTCGCTAAGAGCCTCTACTTGAACCTCCCAAGAACCCGCATCTGTAACAGAGCCATCGAAGTCTGCATCGAACATACCCTTGTCACTATGAAGATACTTAACCTCTATGTTTGCCCCTGCTCCAGCACCAATCAAATAACTAAATCGCTTGGCTGTGTTTACCTCTGTCGTTCTATAGGTATTAAAAAACATTAAAAATGTTTCACTACCAGTCTCCTCAAGTAGCTCGTTACCAAAAAACCCACTCGCATTAGTTCGGCAATTCTTGTAAATCTCATCAGTGTTACCACTATCGGTTAAGAATACTGTAATTAACCTTTCATTTGTAGTTGCAGCAGTTTTTACAGTTAAGTCCCATCCGGTAATGGCTGATGCACCACCACTATTGACAGACGCAGTTCCAGTTCCGGCACCTTCGGCAGTAGCAATAAAAATTGTGCCAGGATTATTATCGGCAGCACCAATAGCCGTAAAATCTGTATCGCCCGTACTTACAATAGTGTAGGAAACTCCAGCCTCAAAGTCTCCCGCTTCAACCAGTACGCCAATCTGAGATAAACTCGATGATACCGTTGACGCTGCCAGTGAGTCGCTGATATGCACAAGAGTGCCGACAGCCGTTTTATATATATAGTTTTTATCTCCATCGCTGTCTATCGCACAGCAAGCACCATATCTATAAGCAAGGTGTTGCTTTGCAGGACTGTCGAGATTACCTCCACCAATATAAAGTCCACTTGCTACCTTTGTCGTGACCCCACCCGCTGTATCTAATCCTGAAAACTTCTGGAATCTAAGGCTCGACACGTCTGAAGTTGTAGTAAGAAAAAATGTGAGATACATTGCCGTATCGTCACCATCATTTAAGTCTCTTAAAAGTGAGAATCCATAGATGTCTATTCCAGCACCCCCTGTAAAAGTTCTTATCTCTGTAAGGTCATCACTTGATGTTCTCTTAATAACCAAGTCTGTGCTAACAATCTTACCCCAATGAATATACTGTACATCATCTCCATCTAACTCTATATCCACATCACGGGTTATGTCCGTACTATCCTCTATCCAACCAAAACCATCCACATCTGTTATGGCAATTGTAATATCACCATTAAAGTCGCTTGTGTATAAGTCAGTGACGGTAATATGCTTTACTTTTGTTGAGGACGCTTTTTCGTCATGGACAGTAACAGCAAAATGAATAATTGTTTTGGCTGCATTAAATTGCATCGAAGCCTCAATCCAACATAAATCTGTTTCACCATTAGTGTCCTGAGCAGACGTAGCGTCTATATAGGCGGGATCACCTCCACCCCCAACCACTAATTGGTTTGTCCAAGAACCCATATCAGACCCAGACCTTTTCCCTCTATGAAGTTCAAGTTCCCATTGCTTAGCTGTGACGTGTTTCTCTGCATAGCACACAAAGGCATATTCACCAGCAAGTGCGCCTGCCCCACCATTACCAATAAGGGTATTCTTACGTCTATGAGAACGCTCCACCACATGACTTGGTGCTATATCAGATACAAGCCTCTCGTTACTTGCTGTATCTTGCGTAGTATGCTCGAACTGACTTGGACGATCATCATATAGACTGTCATACTCTTGCCTACGCTCTAATGTACCATCAGGGGTAATCCTCATATCCTTCAGGACTTGAGCCACATTGGGTGGCATATCATCACCTGCTTTAGACCTATTGATACCCTTGAAGTCACTGACTTCTACCTTTTGTATTCTATCAGAAGCCATTAAATAGTACCTGCCACACCTGACCCTGCCACACCTGACGCATCATCCTCTAAAGGGGTTACCCATATATGAAATACCAAAACACCCCCTGTAATGCTTGCAGTAACAATCTCGTAGCCAATGTCAATGCCATTGGTTCTTAGATTAAACTCAGAAGTACTCGTTGTAGCTGTGGTTACAGTACCACTTGTCGTATTCCATATACCCCCACCGGTAATAGTAGAAAAGACTGTTGCTCCGATTAACGAAACTGTTGATCTCCCGTCACCAATCTGTATTGTTGCAGCACCACCTGATGTTAGCGTAGTATTACATTCTATTATGATTCTAACATCGCATAGACCCGTAATCGACAATATCTCATGTTCGGCAACAGAACCCGTAGTGCTGGCAGCCATTGTGATTGCTATAGTAATCTTCTCTGATTCCTGAACCCATTGCCATTGATTCCTTGCAGGAGATTCGCCCACAAATGCAATGCCAATAAACAAAATGGTTATGGCAACAATAATAAATTTAATCATCGCCTCCTCCTACTGCTTGGGGGCTTAATAGATTTTTCAATATTATGTTGCAATCGACCACTAACACCTGACATTACAGAGTCTTTGTGTCGAGCGTATATTTCGATGTAAATGCTACTGTCTATTATTGAACCTGTTTTATTTGTGAACTGAAGAAACATTGCGGGGGCTACACAAAGGAAGGCATCTGTGTAAACTCGTGACCTTGCCCCCAATGACGCTGCTGCCGAAACCACCATCTGAGTTTTTCCACTATTGAGACTGTCGGTAAATAATGTATCGGTAGGTATCAGACCCCACCTAAAAGAGCCATTATCTTTAACTACTTGATTGTACGACAGTCCTTGCCATACCGTCACCGGACTCAATGTGAGTGTATTTGCGCCCTCAAAGAAGAACGCCACCTGAATAAATTGATCTATATACCCATCAAGATAAAGTACCGTACTATCACTCCCCTGTTGCAACATTTGATAAAGCCCTGCACTATCCAATCCCGCAGTTCTCGCTGAATCGTTATTAGCGATAGAGTCTATGATTGTAAAATAGTTCACAGAGAGTAATACAGCCCCGCTGTTGGCTCTTGTGAATACATTTTGACTTACAGTACCCATTGAGCTTGAATAGCCTCGTGTGCGATTTACTTGCCATGCACCACCACCCGCAAATACATTCATAGAGAGCATTAACAACAGAAAGATGCTGATTTTCAGGCTATAGAGACGGTTTTTCATGCTCTTCATCTCTAATACCACTTTTGGAAGTGACTGATTGCCTGAGACTCACCTTGCATCCGTAACTCTGAGCGAACTTGTTTCAGGTCATCGTTTACCAACTGACGCATTAACGTCATAGTTTGATAATCACCTTGAGATTTAGCGTAGTAGTATATTGATCTATTAATAACTATGTCGTCAAAGTGATTAAATATTCCGGGTGGTGATTCAGTTGATGCACTCAAAGCAGTAGGATGGATATAGTAATCCAACGTAATCACTGATGAGGGGGCAAGATTTGCCCCTTTATGCTTAAAGTACATCTGATATACACCACTTTCAGGCATAATACTATAAAAGTTTGCCGTTAATCCTGTGCTAATCGATAATGCGTTATCGTACTGTTGCCTTGAATATGGCACAAAGAATATATCACCACCAGCGATAGTGATATTCTTCATTATACGGAAGTTGCTAATTATCGATTCAAGGTTAAATTTGGTCGCACCTGATGTTATTGTAACATCAGATGAGTCTGCGGTTGTTGTTGCTGTACCCGATCCACTACCCGCACCTGTTGCGGTAAATGTAACCCCAATAGTATTTGCAGATGCACCAATAGCCGTAAAATCTGTAGTCCCAACTGTTAGTATCGTATATGATGTGCCTGACACAAACGCACCTGCTGTAACCACGTTTAATGGAGTAAGGGTTGAAATTGTTATATCAGACGATTCTTCTGATGCTATATATTTAGTAAGAACATATACGTGTTCATTAACTGCATACGCCACTACATTAGCGTGTGCAGTCAGTGCTGTTGCCAGGTTTGTGGCAGACACCGAGTTACTTGTAACGGAACTCCACGCATAGTCTGTGGATGAAGAATCATCACTTGTCTGTATGGTTATTCTGCCAACTCCCGTGTAATCCAATATCTTAATATCATACTGACCACTAATAGTGGACGCATCCCACAGGCAATTAGTATCACGAACCAAGTCCTTAATAGCCCGATTGATTAATTGCAGTAATCTTGGTTGTGGAACTTCAGCGTTAAACCTATCACCAATCTCTGCGCCCATCGCAAGATATAAATTAGCAAGTGTTGACATTATTTCTTCTTCTTAATAATTGCTTTTTTCTTATACTTCTTGAATGCCACTGCCTTAACTTTTGGTTTTACAGTCCCTTTAATCATCTTTTTTTTTATAACCATCTTAGGCTTAACCAATTGTTTCTTTTTCTTTTTAGGCATTTTTTAATTCCTTCATTTTGCTACCTATGAATCGATATAGCGAACTCATTTCGGGCAGTATCTCTGGATTAGTACCAATCTCTTTCGCAAGACGCTGTACCCAATCTATATACTCAGAGAACGCTTGCTGTGAGCGAGCCGAGTCATCACCGGACTCGAAGTAAAGTCTCGCTACTCCAGCAACTACCAAAGCATCATAGAGGTTAAGTATTCCAGGCAAAGTCTCCGCACCACTACCCGCATCTGTCACTGTAGCTGGAAGTTCTGAGAACTCAACCGTCAACGTACCTGCTGGAAGTGGTAGTACCTGAAGTCGTGCATTAACCTTTAGGAAGTCGCTATACACAAACTCACCTGCTGCGCTATTAGTCACGATAGACTTATGCGCTGCCTGATACTCTCTCCGTGTTATAGGTTGGTAAACTATACCATTATTTCTGTCCGTAACAGATAATATTCTTGAGAATGTTGCGCCTGATGATGGCATATTAGATATATCATTTGTCTCTGTGCTACCACCAGCAATCGTACCTGTGTACTGAAGGCAATCCGTTAAGAGGGCAACATCTTGTAGTACCTGATTAATCCATACCAACTTCTGAGCCGCAGTCACCTCATCACCATCACCATTTGCAGGCGAATCGGTAACAGGGTCATTTATCTTGAGTCCTATCTGTGTGTATAGCGTATCAAGTGTTGCCATATTATCGCCTTAAATTGAGGGGGTGAGCGTGAACCCACCCCCATTGTTTGTTGTTAATATCCAACGACCAAGCATTTAACGACATGAGTCGATCCATCTTTGCCTGTTATACCTGACGTAGCTCCACGAGTGCCATTCCATGCAACCGCTTCTTCGCCGGTGTTGGTATCCATTGGGAATATTCCCTCAATGCTCTGCTTAATATAATTAAGGTCGGTAGTAGTAATTGGCTCTACTGAAGGCGATTCGCCACCTAATTCTAAGTCAACTATCTCGCCAATTAAAGCATTTTTGGGTCGATTATACACGTTCTTTGCGTTAGGAAGCAAGAATGATCTATCTTTATAGACAGCCACATCTGTACCTGTGTCGTCTGCTGGAGTAGTTCCTCCTCGCAGACCACCAACTAAACATAACATTGTCGCTCCTGTGCGACCATATATAGTGAAGTCTATGGATGAAATTTCACTGACACTAACACCGGCATCATTAGGTTCTGTGCCACTTCGTATCTCTGTAACCATAACGTACATTGGGCGAGAGATGATACTGAGATCTTCATCTCCCGTACCGACTCCCTCGAACTTCTCGTCAGTTCCGACCAATGTTAATTCAACTAATTCCCAAACGAAATCGCTGTTCCTTAATTGACCATTATAGTTGTGAAAGTAAAACGCATCACCTGCACCAATTGCACGTTCACCACCAAAGATGAACAGGTCATGGGTAACATTTCCACCATTAATTGTAACCGTTGATCCAACAGCACCCGTTCCCGGAGCAGAGATGCTCACCTGATCGGGTGTAGTTGTACGATTAACACCAAATGCGAAGTTGGAATAATTAACCACACTTGTATTTGTGCCAAGTGCTTTAGATATAGTTCCACCAACAGGCGTAGCCTCGATGACCTCCAAATGGAAGTCATCGATCTTCTTTTCGTGTTCCTTTGACGCTGGAGTATAAAGCTCAATAGCCATGTTATCCTCCTATTCTATGTGTTACTTGGATCAAGAGTACCTACTGTACGATGCTGTCCAGTTAATGAACCGGATGAATCTTCCATACCCATTACGTAAGAATGAGCCAGTTGATATGTAACATCAAGACCGAGCTTTGCAGCCCACGCCCATTTGGTTACACGAGCATCATTAGCCTGCAATCCATTGTTACCAGAACCCTTCCAGATTCCAATATCACGTCCAGGCAATACTGCCATTCTCACATAGTCCAAATCAACTATGATGGCTGAATTAGCATGAGCACCTTTCATCATGGGGTGCATCATAAACTTCAGTGGTATCGGTGAGAACGGATGTGTCATTGATTGGAAACCAAATCCAACATTTGCGCCCGTTTCACGCACCAACTCAAGATTCAACATTCCTTGAAATGCTTTGATGTATGCACTTACGAATCCAGGTCCGCCAAACAATACTTTATTATCAGAACCTTCAGAGTAAGAACGCTCCATAAGGGTAATCAAATTAGTAAAGTTTAGTTCACCAGCACCACCAACCTGCCAGATACGTTCTGTACCGTTACCGGTTACGAGATCGTTAGCAGCAGTGTATGTGCCATAAGCAGTCGCAGAGTCACCAGCTATGTAAGAGGTCAACCCTTGAGTGGTATGAGTTGCTATGCTATTGGTAAACGTCTGTGCTTGCTTACCATACAGCATTGCATATTCAATTTCCTCAAGGAACTTGATTCTTTTCTGCTCCATTTCACGGGTCAACGGATCGCCACCAACCAATGTAATTGCACGAGCATCGTTAGACACGACAAACGGTTCTTCAAATTCCTGAAGATAGTTGGTCTGTGTCAACATTGCGTGAGCAATCGCATCACGGGATGTATCAGTCTCGCCAATGGCTGCACCAATGATGGTTGAATGAAGTGTATTACCACTATCAGCAGCAACATTATTTGTGGTCGCAGCAGTTGCACCATGATTACGGGCTACCGTTACAATGTCACCAGCGGCATTAATACTTACGATACGTATAACCTCGCCAGAAGCGGCAACAGTGCCGTCTGCTGTAGTTTGGTTATCTTGTTTACCTGCCACATGAATTAGATCACCGGCACGTACCAGCCTGTTAGCATTGGTTATATCTCCAGTTACATCAGTTAAACTGATCGTAGTTGTTCCTACTGCCAAAGCAGCAGCTGCTCCAGCACCATTATCACCCTGAATTAACAGGTCTGTTGGCATTGGATGTTCAGATAGAGTCTTAAACTCAACGTCTGTGACGCTTTCCTTTGCTAACCCTATTTCGTTTGTTAGCAATGCGGTTAAAGGGAAGCGGCTAACACTCCTCCCTAACATCACTACCTGAGATGCAGGGGAAAGATTCGCAAACTTCTGGTCTTCTATCGGAAGCGTAGAAGTCGCTGCATTCCCCGTTGTTACTTGACTTGCCATTATATTCTCTCCTAATTAAGAGAATTTACAAACCAACAGTCCCTCGTTTCTGATTGGATTGAAACGCCTTCGCTAAGAAGTCCTCTTGACTCAAATCAGAAGCCTCACCACCTTCAACACGAGCACCCTGTACCTGACCATTGCCAGCAGGGATATTCGTACCAACAGCGAGATTCTTCTTATTAAAATCAGCCTCAACTTCCTTGCGTATTGCTTCACGCAAAGCACTTTCATTGACCGTTTTACGTGGTTTCACCTGTGATAGAAACGACTTCATATTTTTTACCGTTGCTATCTTGTCAAGCGAGACACCACTAACGTCAGCTTTATGCCGTAACCAATCGAAACTCTTGGTATTCAAGTCACTGTCATTTTCAATAGCGGTATAAAAAGCATTGCGAGCTTCACGAGAGGCAATCTGAGATTGCTGTACTTCCCACTTAGCTATGTCAGAGACAGCACCCAACTTCCTTGTTGCGTCCTCTCCCTCCATAATATCACTAAAGTTCTGTGATACATTCGCCAATATTTCAGCACTTTGACCACTTTGACGTGCTTGACCGAGTTCTTGGGCTTGTTGATTAATAAAATCTTCTTTGTTCATCAGTCGCTCTTCCATTTTTTCGAGACGACTGTTCATATCTTGTTCTTTTTTATCCCAAGCATCTGCCTTAGTTGTAAGGTTAGCAAGGGCATCAGTTTCATTTTCACCGTATTGTTTCCAATTATGCTGATTGTCAAGATTTGTTCCCGTTTCAGGGATTATGGCATTGTTCTCACCTGTGGCTTGCTGATTTGTACCGCTATTCACAGCTTGCGTACCGTTGGTGTTAGCATCTGTCACGATTACTCCTATTTTCTTTCTTGTGATTGTTTGAATTTTCCGGCTGAAGTGGTTGCTTTCTTAGTAACCTTAGCCGATGGACTTACCCATGAAAAACTTTCTACCGGTAAAGAATAGACTATGCTATCTTTACCTGATACACCTGACACCTCTTGAGATGTCAATGTTCCGTTTAGACTTCCGACTTTCATAGAGGGTGCGAGCGGGGTTTTAGACCCATTCTTATAAACTATGAGTGGCGGTTCTACTACAACTTCATTTCCATTCAGTGTGACCAAATGAAGATTATACGTTGAGTGTGATTTCTCTGTGTTCACTGTTAAGTTCCTTGTCTTAATTGTATTTCTTTGTCATGTGCGGTACGAAGTATCCCCAACGATGTCCGAGCACCCCTGAGTTCATCACGCAATGACTTTACTTTATTATAACTTTTATCTGTATATGGTTTCTGTAATTCACTATCTATTCTATTTTTAAGTTTGTTTGTATATTCTTCAATCTCATTGAGATATGGCTTATTTTGTAATACATTAGCGATGGACTCCCAATAGATATAATTCTTATTGATCAGTTCACCATCATTGACAGCCACTGGAGTCCGTGTGCAATAATACATTGGATGCCTCGATAACCACCCCTCAAGCGTAAGGAAAATCCATTGCTTAATACTATTGAACATTACCACCACCAGCTTGTTGACCACCTCCCGCTTGAGCCTGTGCAAGTAACTGTTGTTGCTGTAGTTGTTGTACATTGGTAGCCCTTTCGTTCTGATTCGGTGACAATATAGAATCTATTGAGGGTACATTAGCATCACTCAATATTCTTTTCACAACCTCTACAGGATCGCCACCAACCTGTGCAATCAAGGGTAATAACTCTTGTAGCGTCTGACCCCTAATCTGTTTATCAACACCCGAATCCATAAACGCCCTTAGCTTGTAGTCACCATATATATCCTCAGAGGGCATCCCAAACTGCTGACTCATAGAGAGTATCATATCAAGCATCAGTACGCAGTCTTCAGCAAATGTGTCAACTACGTCAGAACCCCTTATAAGTGCGTTCTGATTCAATAATTGCAACCCACCCTTAGTCTTGGTTGTTCCTGTACCAGCCTGTCCTGTCAGTGTCGCTGTGACTCCCGTCTTTTCCTGAGCTTCTTGCTTCACTGCACCAATCAAGAATGGCAGTAATGACATAATACCATTCACCTGTGGCTTAAACTCAAAGATATGGTCACTTATTCTGCCCTCTACAGGTGCTTGAGTAACGCTAATCTTATCAGGAATATACTGTTGCAGGTCTTTCACATCAACTTCAAGGTCTTTATCCACAATACGTTGTGGACGTATATCACGCTTACCAACTTCTACAGCCATCCGATAAAACGTACTCATCAATTCCTGATCATCCCTGACAGCCTCAATCGCACCAGCAGGGAAGAACCTGTCCTCATCAGGGGTGTATTTCATCTGGATAAACGGCTTCTTCTGATGATCGAATGGATTATCCTGAGTCTTGGGATTAAGCACTATGCCAAGTGCGCCTGAACGGGCATTCCAGGGCATTGCTACAAATATAAACCTTGCATCCTCCCAATAAGAGACTATCCTTACATCGTTACGATGCTGGTCTATCTCTTGATAATCCACACGGTTATGCGTCACTGTATCATTACTGACACTACGCATAAGGTGATCTTTCACCTTCTTGACAGCAGAAGCCTCATATAAACCCAACTTCACACGATCTTCAAGAGCATTGAGTGGTACAGTTGACTCAGTAATCACATATTCACACTCTTCAATCGTATATCCTTTAGGGTCTGGATAGAAGTCACGGTAATCCCATAACTTCAGTGTAGCACCATTAAATACTATACCCTCATCCGATCTCTTAGTAAGTCTTTGTGGATCAACAGTATGTATTATGCCCTCTCTAATATCCCAACCCACAAAGTACACAGCAGAGCCAATCTTCACGGTTTGCTTTGCACCCTTACGTAGAGTAGTATTCATACTATCTAAGTCGATATGTTCACGGAGTTTGTCTTGCACTGCTCGTGCGGAATCCATAGTGGTATTTGATCTTGGACGTGGGGTTACAGAAAACCAGCCATCATTATTGAATAACCCCATCAATCGGGGTGCAATAGTCTCTACTGTATTATATATCACAGATGCACTGATACGAGATATTTCCTGCTCAGAGCCATGATTCCTGCCACGCTCATCCCTCAGTGTATTTAAGTTCTTCGCTGAGCCAAGCCTATACTGATTTTGCAGTGAATCCCAACGCTGAACATCTGCATTTATGTCCGTAGCAGCTATATACCATCTATCCGACACAAATTGTGCGGGGTCTATATTCTTGATTATCTGTAATGCCATGTGCTAAAACCCCGTTAATTCACTATATGGTTGATATACATACTCTTCTCTGATGACATTACGTTTATAGCAAGGAATAGTTTTCACAAGGTAACGTAACAAGTCAGACCAGTCTTTATATTTCTCAGTTAGCGTTTCACTTGCATATCTATTTTCTGCCTGCTTACCACTATTTAGCGTGTACTTTAGATATTGGAACATACGAATATGATTCACGCATCGGCTACTAACCATAATTCCTGGTATATTGCCAAGTGTAAGTGGTGCATCTTTATTAAACTTTAACATACCCTTAATAATATCTATACCACTTGCAATCTCTCCCTCGCCCACATCTCTGCCAACACGAGCCTTCTTAAACCTCATTGATATTCCAGTCTGATCCGCAGCATGATGTAGTTCCTCTAACACTGTCCTTGATGTGTTTGGAAGGTTATTCTTATAAAATCTTGGATCTATTACCCTTTTTTCAACTTTACCCCAATTCTTCTCTATATTGTGTAGTATTTGTATAAGTGTTGGATAATCAACATTAAAGTCCTTTATCTGCTCGAAGAACTTACCCTTATACATCCCATCAAAATAGTTCGGAAACTCGTCAAGGATATATAAAATATTATCTTTACTCCACCCATATAATCCCCACGCAGGAGGTCTGCGAGCGTGTGGGTCAATTGCTCCATGAATCTGTACATCGTTATCACGCACCCATTGTTTATTAAGCAACTCTTCATCAATAATGTGATACTGAGGGTCAAAC